>OLNE01000262.1_pt1 | contig 56673 bp, 59 predicted proteins | sample 1672431 | NCBI WGS metagenome assembly OLNE01 (sample SAMEA3136685, study PRJEB25190) | human gut metagenome | reverse complement strand
AACTAAGTATTTTATCATAGAAAAATTAATTTACAGAAATAATCTCACACACTCGACGAAAACAAATAAAAAAATAGGTGGCTACGTGCCACCTATTTTTTTATTCTATTTATTATACAGTCCGCAACGATATTCACGTACAATGGTACGTAAATCTTTGTAGGACAATCCCAATCTGCCCTGTTCATCACCCTGTATTGCTCCGCAGTCCATAGCCGCCTGCACCGCAGGACGCGCCCACGGTGGCATATTGTCATCATTGAAATCGTATACCATTGTAGTTTGAACTACATTCACCAACTGTTTGTTGATGTTTTTTAAATCGGCAATTTCTGCCGCCTGTTTTTCGATTAATTCTTTTAATTCTGTATATTGTGACATAGTTAAATCCTCGCTTTCTGTTTCCTGCCCTGTTATTCCTTTGAAAATTGCTTTTGCGAACTCTGCCGCACCAATCTTTTTATATTTTTCTGCGTCGTCCGTATCAACAAAACACACTTCTACAAGCATAGCTTTCGCGTCACTGTGATGTACCACATACAGCTTAGAGCCGTCTTTAATACCTCTGTTTTTAAAACCCAATTCACTTATTGCCTTGCAAGTATTTGTTGCCTCATCAAACTTTTTGCCGCCGTAAGTCCACACCTCTGTACCTTGCCCACCGCCACTGTTAAAGTGAATTGATACAAACAAGTCAAGTGACTGTGAATTTGCCATATCAACTATCTGTTTTAGATTTGAACTTACTGTCGGTGCATAATCATTTGTACAGTCATACACTGTATGCCCTGCTTTTTTAAGTAAATCTTCAAGTGCATATCCGACATTTCGTGCCTCTACGCTTTCGTCTATGTAATCTACTGTACCGCAACCGACAGTACCGCTTACAGTGTGTCCGCAATTTATTCCTATTCTCATAAATTACCACTCCTTTACGGTCATATTTTTCCACTTCTTGTACGCGTCAAAATACATCTCGTTTTTATCGCCATTGTAGGTTATTTCGTAATACATTCCGTCCGATACAGTTGTTGACGCCAACGCCTTGAAATTCTGCAACGTCTTACAGCTCCACACGATATATACATCATCTTCGGTGATTTTTTTACCGTCTGTCACATCAACATTATTGTTAAAATAATTTGCGATTAATGTTTTTACTGCATTTATAAAAATTTTATCCGTCATATTCAATCACTCCTTTTCGTTATTTACTTCCGGTAAACCTGCGATTGATGTCAACAATGACAATACACCTGCCAATGCCGCCGCTGACGCAACCATTACCCAGTTGACGTCACCCAGTACGGCGGCCGTACCGATTGTCGCAATCGCTGTCTGTGCAATCGTCTTGATTGCTCTTATTCCTGCCGCTTTAAACCAATCTTTCATTTTTACATACCTCCTAAATTTTAAAATACTAAAAACCCAACATTTTAACAAAATAACCTATCAAACCGCCGACTAATGCGGTTAATATCGCACCGACAACGGTTTCATATCGTTTGTTTGGACGCTTTTCTATTTCGTCCACACGTTCCGTTATATCGTTCACGTCCTCACGCATAGCCTTTGTTTCCGTGGCTATGATGTGGACACTCTCTGTCAGCTTGTCCAAACTGTCTAAACGGTGGTGCGCCGATTTGGTTGACTGCTCAACCGCCGTCAGACGTTCCCACATTTCTTTTTGCTCATTTTCCATATTAGCCCTCCTCCATAATTTCTCTCTTTTCGTCTGCCGTGATAAAACCGGCATTTACAAATGTGTTTAAATCCTTATCTTTGTAAATGCCCTTTTTGTAATAAATTTTAATCAGATACTTTTTCATTTGTGATTGCTACCTCCATTTCTGCAATCTTCAACATCAGCATTGCATTAATTTCATCTTGCGACGGTGCGTTTTTCATTTCATTGTAGGCGGTTTCGCCCATTTCAACCGCCCGTTCCAACTCACCGTCCGCCAACTGTTCCTGTGTAAATTGCATTCCGTCTAACCATTCGTAACCTGTATTATCTACGGTGGTTACTGTTGCCGTCGGATAATGTTGCAACAGTTCGTCACGTTCACTATCCGTACACGCCGTATGCGTGTCGGTTAGCTCTATGACAGTGTCGTCTGTTCCTGTTATTATGCTCTTTGCAGTTATTTCATATTTGATTAACTGCAATTTGTTTCCGTCAAATCTATATTGCATATCTGCACCCCCATTATGAATATTTGTTACTAATAAATGAATTAGTCGTTCCGCCTACGTTTGTATAGTTTTTGCCTATCATAACGTTATCGGTACAACTGTTATATGCTGATGATGTCACATATATTGAATACTGCGAATCACTGTAACTATCACGTATTATAATGTTGTCTGCGACTTTGCTTCCTCCGCCACTTGTAACTAAAATTCCGTATGTTCCGGCGTCGGATATGTGACACCCTGTTACAATGTTGCATATGCCCTCAACTCGAATACCCGTTTCTTTGGCGTCCTCACTGTAACAATCCGAAACAATATTGTAGGCTGACCCCAAATGAATGTTTATATTGTTATCGGTGGCAGTCACATTATGAATAATCGAATGCCCACCGCCGCAGTTAATACCATATACTGCGTTAGACAAATCCAAATTTTCAAATTTGCAACGACTGCCGGAAGCGTAAATACAGATTGATGTACTGTTGTAGGTGTCAAATGTCATTTTTAAATTGGCGACAGTAAAATTAGGTTGCGTTGCGGCAATGCCCCATATACCCTGTTTACAATTCAATACGGTGCTGTTACCCATACCACAAATAGTAACATTCGGTTTATTTACATTTATCTGACCGCTGATGTTATATGTACCCTCTAACAATACAATTTTGCCACCAGTGGACGGTAATGCTGATATAGCATTATTAATCACTGTTTGGTCGTTCGTGCCATTACAGTAATAATCAGTCGTTAGCATATGTTTTGATGTACCACACGCTATTGTAATCGTTGTCGGCGGTGCTCCCCTGTCACTCCACATATCGCTCAGCGTTGTTGTGACTTCATCAATACCTACATAGCCATTAGATACAAAATTGGCGTCTAATTTATCGTTTGCCAACTTGTATGCCTCAACTGCTTTGTCGTAAGCAGTCTTGGTGGCTTTGGGTGTAGCCGCACAACCGTTACTTGTTGAATTACTTGAACTTACACTGTCCGACAATTTCAAATGTCCGTAATTGGTTGCGTCACCCACACCGTATGTTGTACCCGTACTTGCGTGGTTCAGCGGTGCCTTGTTGCCTATTGAATTAATACGTGCGCTCAACTGCATATCCGCCGCCTGCCGTTCTCCTGTTTCGGTGTTTATTCTGTCCGACAGTGAATCGTGTCCGTCCATTCTGTCCGAAATTTCAGTTGTCAATTTTGTTGCAATTTCATTAACCGCCTCTAAAAATGAATTTTTGTTTTTGGTTTTTAGTCCATTCAAATTGTTGATACCTGTAAACGTTTGCGCCCTGTTGTACATTGTTGTTACTGTTGCTGTGTTATATCCTACCGTCATTAATGCGACAGTTCCCTCTTCCGGTGACGTTTCAACATCTTCAACCGTCATTGTCAGTGTACCTGTTTCGGGTGAATAATATATACAAATATATTTGTCGCCGTCCTCACCTTTTCCGCAACCGAACGTTGCTGATAAATCCGCCGCCTGTATTGAATAACCGTCTAACAGGATTTTTGATTTAACCGTGTTACCCGATACTGTAACCGTGCCTGTACTGTGTCCTGCGTCGATACTGACAGCCATATCCGCCGCAGTCAATGAATATGTAACAGTATGTTTCGTTGTTTCATCAGTGCCGTACAACTCTGTCTTGTCAGCCTTTTTGCCGTCTGCCGTCTGCCTTTCGGTGATTTCACTGTCAATATTACGTTGCAGTTCATTATCCGCCGCCTGTCGTATTGTTGCCTCGTTGTTTATCCGACTGCTTAACGAACTGTCAGCACTTTCTCTCGCCGTTTTTTCGGCTGTGATTTGGTTCGCTAAACCCACATCAGCGTTGGTGCGTTGCGTGATTTCTGTGTCCAATTTGTTGGATAGTGTGTTGTGGTCGGTTTGAATTGCCGTGAAATTATCACGAACAATCTTCCACCATTTCGATAAAAACGTCTTTCCGTCAAAATTAAAATTTAATTTCATTTTATCATTCCTTTCTAATCGTAATTGATTGGGATTTTTCATTAAAAAAACACGCCGTAAGCGTGCTATGGTGGTATTCCTGTGTACAATTTTATCACCTCATTTTTGGTACGAAAAAAGCACCCCGAAAGGTGCTTAATTTCTGTTTGTTTTATCGGCTAATTTTTAGCTGTTCCATTAACGCATTTTGCAATACTTGTGAAAAATTAATATTTGCTTTTTCCGCCTCATAGTTTAACCAACTCGGAATAGTACAATTTTTTTTGACTGCCCGTAGTTCATTTTTACGACGGTAAATATCAAAATCTATATCTACCAATGTCACAACACCATTTTCAACTGTTAATTCTGATATTGGTGTTGGTGTCGGCAATTCTTTCCCGTCGTCTTGCATATCTATTCCCATTAATCCGATTGCGTCCCTTGCCATTTCCATTGCGTCTGCAAAATCTTCACCTTGTGTATTAATATCAAAATCAGGTATTGATACAACAACGTATTTTTGTCCCCGCGTTAAAATTATTGGGTATGCCTCTCGCATATTTATTCCTCCTTAAAAAATATATATTTATAATCACCTCGACAGGGGACTATTTAAGTCCCCGTCTTTTGATGATTGCTTTAGCTAAATCTTCATCAATTTCTCTGTGTCGTGGTATTGGCTCTGTTTCTTTACCGTTATGGTAAATATCATGATTTGCGCCGTTGCGTTTCAATGTCCAACCGTTCTTTTCCAACAGCTTGATGAAATCTTTTCTTTTCACTTCATCTCCTCCTTACATTTTATATTATACGCCTTTTATACGTATTTGTCAATGTTTTTTACAAAATTTTATTGAATTTTTTTATTATTTGGTATATACTATTTCCAAAAAGGAGGTTAATATTATGAAAAACAAATTTATATTAGGTTTTATAACAGGCGGTATAATCTGTGCGACCGCGACAGGTTTCGCCGTAGAATATGCCGTAACGGCTAACCCGTTCCCTGTTGCCGTAAACGGTACAGAAACGGCGATAGAGGGCTACAATATCAACGATAATACATATTTTAAATTACGTGACGTTGCCGACGCTGTCGGCGGTTTCAATGTTGGTTTCAGTGACAACACTATTAAGATTGATACCGATACCGCCGCACAACCAACACCAACTACAACAACCACCGCTACACAACCAAAGCCTACATTAAATCCAAACAAAGAGTATTACTATCCTGATTTATTTGCATTTAATACTGATGATGGATTACCCGTGTACAATTTCGACGGCACATACTATTTGAATTGTTTAGATATTATAGATTATACAGATTTTGATTGGCATAAATTTGATGATAACTATTGTCTTGAGTATAATACTTCAATGCGTTTTATCTCTTATGAATATTATACCACTGTTGTTCTTGCAAATCCTACAGCATTTAAAAATTGACGATTACTTTAAATCGTCAATTTCTTTTTTTAAATTATTAATTTGTTCTTGTAGTATTTCTATATTCCTTTCACTTGCCACTTCATATGCACCATACATAAATTTTGCATTTGGCTTCCCGGTTGTAACTCTCAATGTTCCATTTGCTGTACATGATAATTCATTTACTATATCGCCATTCTTATCCAAAAAACGTATTGCAGGTTGCTTTGAATCTCCTACTAAATCTGTGGTTTGTATATATAGTACACTGCCAACAAATGTATCTTTCTTTGTATTAACACTTCCGGCAAATACCGCCTCGCCGCTACTATTTATATACACGTTTTGTTCGCCTGTAGCGTCATACAAACAAAAAACATATTTACCGTTTTTATAACCACATTCAAATCTGACAATATTATTTTCGTCCTGCATTGTTATTAAACTGTTTTCTATTGTCAATTTGCCGTTGGCAGACATTATTGTACATAGGTTTGTATATAATGCCCCTGTGAATACGTCTGATACAATTATTTCATTATCGTTTATCACCGTAGTCCAATCCCATTCACCCTCGGTTTTCTGCCCTGCAATAGCCAACTGACCCTTGATGATTGCGACAGCACTTTGACCGTCGGGACTTTCAAACAATGCTCCGGTCTGATACTTGGCGATATTCTCATTCTGCAGTGCCTCGTTTATGCTGACTTTGACGTTTTCTCTCATCATTTCCAAATAGCTTGTCTTGATTTCTTTCTTGCCGTTTCGCTGTATTTTTTGGATTATATTTGTTGTGGCAATATCCTTGAAAAAACTATCTATTGTGACTTGCGGGTGTCCCACTTCAATGGTTGATTTCCTCGGCTCGAACGGATAAATTTTTGTTGTTATAATTCTTTGCAGCGTTTTGGTGTTCATACTCTTATCGAAAATTTTCACCCTGTCCCCAATGCTCGGTTTGTTCAGATTATGATATTTGTACGCCTCGCAAACATCAACGTAACCGACAGTCATTGTATATTTAGGAATATCAATACGTTCTAAATTATCTTCTGAAAATTGCCACTTTGCCAGTTTCAACAGTTCGTCCGGTTCTTCGCATTCGTCAAAATTTGAAAAACCCTCGTAGACACCTATTTTTTCAACCATAGGACTGTCTATATACTGTTTACCGTTATTGACCGTAGATATATCCAAATCGTCCTGTCCGTATGGATATAGTCGTGTTATTAATGTAGACGCGTCGCGTGACGATTCAGCTGATTTTGCATTGAAACGTAATGTTAATTCGTTACCGTTGTCCTTGCCGATTTGTTTAACCAGTGCCAAATTATAATTATCTACATATAATTCGCACATTGTCGATTGTTTTTCTAATGTTTCTGACAGCGTAGACATACCGACAATCGGTGTTATCTTTGACGCCTCAAAAAAATCGGTTGCGGTGTTCACCCATTCCATTCCCAATGACTTTACCTCTGCGTCCGTCATTATATGTATATTGGTGTTTTTAAACAGCTGTGTCATAATATAACGCGGTGTTTTTCCCAACATATCACCGATATACTGAATATGTTTAAATTGTGCGTCCATATACAGTGCCAGTGCGTATATTTTATTATTATCAATAGAACGAATACGGAAACATTCATTCCCTACCCTACAAATACGGTTGTTTGCGATAAATTCCCATTTAGCCGAATCTATCGGATATTCAAATTGCAAATTGTAGCTGCCGTTTAATTCGTGTGTAATACAAACGTCCTTTGCCTCGTCCAAAATTGCCAAACCGTTTGAACTGAAATCGGTTCCGTTGCAACTGTATATACGTATCATTTTATTCATTGTATTTCCTCCTGTTTTATAAAATCGACTGTGTATAATAGAACAGCGGATTATAAATAATTTCAACTGTTCCGGTTCCGTTTGACTGTATTGTTATTTCATTTTCACCCTGTCCGATTTCTATATGATCACCGTTTGAATATTCTGACGTATTGGTGTCACCCTCAAAACAGCTGAACAATTCGCAATCGATTGTGAATTGCGTAGTTTTGTGATTATATTTTATTGTGTTTCCGCCGCAGGTAAACGATACTGATGTAAAATTACCGTTGAAAACTATCTTAGGTCGTACCGCCGCATTTCCGGCATTGTTTAGTTTAAATGTGTTTGTACCGTTGGCAATTTCATATATATGATTTATCGGCCAACCTATTTCAATTTCCGTATCTAACGGAATATCCGCACCTAACGGAATACCCTGCGTATCATACAGGAACTGATTAAACGGTTCACATCTGAATGCTACAACGGTTTTTCCCGCTCGTTGTAGCATTATAGTCATATCTTCCACGGTTATCGGTGACGCTATCCACTTTGTAAACGGCATATCGTCCAAAATCAACTCACCTTTTCCGCCGTTTATCCACGTTACAAACTGTTCAATAGTTTTATTACGTTTTGCGGTATCGTTGCAGATTAAATAAAATTCAACTTCGATTGTTTTGTCTTTGTAAAACACCCTGCCGCCCGATTCCGAAAAATCTATGCTGCCGTCCCTGTACGGTATATCTTCCTCGTAATCCGTCTTTTTCGGCGGTGTTATCGGTAAATCGGTGATTTTGGTTTGCATACCAAAATCACGCAATGAATGTTTACCACGATATGTTAATCCCATTGTTTAGCCCTCCGCTCCCAAAAATGCATCCGAAATTGAACGTTTTACCGAACTACCCGCATATTTACCGTACGCCATTGCAGTCGTTTCATCAGTGATATTATTATTAAAATCCTGTTTGATTGTAATGGTATATTCGTTATGGGCGGTTGTTGCGTTCGGAATATTTTGACCTATTTCGGACAATTTCTGATTTGTCATATCTACTATTTTTGATATAGTGTTATATCCGGTTGTTGCCAACTGTTCCTGTTGCTGATTGTACGATTTTAAAACACTGTTAAACTGTTTTGTCATATCATCATTACCACCGCTGATTATTCCCAATGCCTGTGATGTATATTTGCTTAGTCCTTTCAGCGTGTTGCTTTGCTCTTTTTCCAGTGCCTCGTTTTCGTCCTCGATTGCGTCTAACTTGGCTTGTTTTTCCGCCTCTCGTGCCTCTTTTGCCTCTGTTTTTTTGATGTCCGCAATATCTTCTTCGATTTCTTTTAATTTTTTCTTACCGTCTATCGTAACGGCATTTTGATATTTTTCACGTTCCGCCTCCAGTTCCGACAGCTCTTTTTTCCTTTCGGCTTTGGTTTCCGCGTCCTCGATTGCCTTGTATTCCGCCTCGATTGCTTCTTTTTTCGCTGACAACATTTCTTTTTGTGCGTCATAGTATTCGTTGACGTAGTTTTCCAACGTTTCACTCATACTGTCAAACAGGTTACTGTTTGCGTCGTCCATAGCCTCATAGTAATATTTACCGCTTATCATTCCTTGTTCGTAATATTTTTGTGTATAGTTCTTTACGCGGTTTAGTCCGGCTTGATATTCCTGCTCGCTGATTGCTCCGTACTTCTTTTGCATTTGCAACCACTTCTTAGAATTTTCCAAACGTCCCTCGTACAGTTTCTGTCCTGCGGTCGTCATTTTTTCATTGTATTCTTCTTCCGTAATTTCGCCGTCCTGCAGTGCCTGTGAATTACGTTCCATAATACGCTGATATGCCGCCTCGGGGCTGTCGTCGTATTGTTCCCAGTCATTAAAATATGTTCGTTCGGCTATATAGTCTAATGACTGTTGGTCTAATTCGTCTAATTTCTTTTTTCGTAAATCTGCAATCTGTATTTCGTGGTTTCGGATTGTTTCATAATATTCGTCCCATACGTCCTGCAGTTCATCAGCCGTCATTTCGGTATTTTCCGTCATTTCGGTCAATGTATTCAGATAGTTGTCGTCCATTCGCTGATATGCCGCAATCTGTTCATCTACTGACAGATTGTGCATTTTGACTTCATAGTCAATCCAATTCTTTGACTTGCTTTCTTGATTTTTCAACCTGTTTTTATAATCTTTGATTGCGTCGTCATTAATTTTTTTGTTCAGTTCGTAGATCTCAATATTAGCCTCTTTCACAACGTCCGCGTCGTTTGCAAATTCTTCTAATATTTTCTTCCACCATAGCAATGCGTCGGCGTCTGATACGACGCTTGTTTTTTGGCGGTATTCAAAATCTTCTTTTTTGGTTTCAAATGCTGTGTTGTTTGTTCCTGTTGCGTAATGCGGTAATTTTTTCAACATTGCTTTTGTCTGTTTAGCCGTGTAAACCGAATCACCCTTACTTAGATTTACCAACACATTTCGACCGTTAAACAGATAGTATTGTCCTTTATGTTTTACCAGTTCTCGCGGGTCAGCGACACCCTTTTCATCATTTATAACCGCAGGTCCTTCCGGTGCTGAATCAGTACCGTTTGCAAAAAAACCTTTTTGACCGCTATTGAAAAAACCGCTCGACACTGTTCCGTCCGATTTTACGGTAAAATGTGCGGTATATGTTTTTTCAAATCCCTTTGCTTTGCTTGTCAGGCTATCAATAACCACCGCCGCATTTGTGCCGTCGGCTTTCAGCGTTGCCGTACCCTCTAAATTATCAAATTTATCGACTTCGCCTGTCGTTGTATTGATTGTAATAACCGCCTCGGAATCGTTTGCTTTTAGCGTCGCTATACCTGTTTTTTGGTTGTACTCCGCCAACTGATAAACAACACCGTCTATTGTTACGGTTGCCTGATTGTCAGCCTGCAAAATTGCGACAGCCTGTGTTGCTCCGTATGTGTCAATCAATTCTTGCAACGTCATTATGGTTTGTTCACTTTCGCCACCGTCTACGCTGACGCTGACCTCGGCACTTTGACCGTCTATTTCTTCGACACCGTCTTTGGTTTTGTCTATCATAGTAATATCGCCCTCGGCATTTATGCTGATTTCAATATTATCCGGCAATCCTAAAACGCTGTGCATATAATCGTTCAAATCGGTTACTACGGCTTTCATATTCTTGTCGCCGCTCGCCATTGCCTCACTCAAATTTGAAAAACCGTTTTTAAACAACGCAACCTGTAAACTTGTTTCGGTCGTTGTCATACCTAATAGCTGACATTGTGTGACTACATCATTAATTGCTTTGTTTATTTTTTGTTCATCACCACTTGCGAATATATCCGCAATAGACGAAAAACCGCTTTTGTTTACGGCCTCTTTTGTAACTTCGTTTTGCAGTGTTATTAGTGCCTCTTTGTATTTTTCGATAGACGCTTGGTGCTGTTTAATTCGTTCTTCGTTATTTGCTACATTCGTTTCCCACTCCGACGTTTGCTCTGATACATTTTCTATTGCCTGTCCCAAACTGTCAAAATTTAATTGACCGCCTGTAATGTTTTGATAACTGTCGAATATTTCCTTGTTGTCCTCACGCAGTTTCTCAACCGCCGCCCTACGTTCAGCACCCGACATTGTGCTGTTGATTGCCTCATACTGCGTTTTTAACACGCCTAATTCTGTACTTAACTTTTTAGCATTTTCAATACGTTGCTTTGTTTCATTATTGACGCTTTGCAGTTTTGGGATTTCCTCCGACGATTTTTGTGCGTTGGTTCTTTTTTTACTGCTGTCGTCCTTGATTTCCTGCTGTTTCTGTTTCTTTTCCTGTTCCGCCTGTTCTTTTTGTGCCTGTACTATCTGTTTTATGATGTCCAGTGTTGAACTGCGGACACCGTTTTTCTGTTCTTCGGCGCTGATGAAATCGCTATAGTTGTCTATAAACCATTGCTCTAAAAATTTTCGTTCCTGCTCGCTTTCGTCGGTTTGTTGTCCTTGATTTTTTAATTCTGTCAATTCCTTATAGCGTGCAATATACGCGTCTACTGTATCGGCTACCACGGTCATATCATAGGCGGTCTTTGCTTTTTCCGAATATTCCTGTGCCATAGCCAGCGCGTCATTTCCCGATTCACCTAATTTTTGATGATATTTTTCTATTCCTGCACTTGCAATCTTCGCTACTGCCAATGTAGCCGCAAATGGTGCTGTTACTACTGCTGTTATTCCTGCACTCACTCCGGCAACACCGCCTAATGCCGCAAGAAATCCGCCTACACCTCCGGCACCTGTTGCACTTGCCGCCGCGCCTTCGGCTGCCGCCATTGCCTCTGCTCCTGTTGCTCCTGCTGTTTCTGCTGCCGCACCTGCCGCCTTTGCCGCAGTCTCCGCCTCGCCTGCTACTTTTGTAAACGAAAACAGCGATTTAATACCGTTTGCGAATGAAATACCTTTTGCCGTCAAACTCAATGCGGGTCCGATAATTGCTAATGCTGTGCCGATTTTCAATAATCGCTCACAATCTTCATCAGACAATCCACTTAACCAATCCGCCAAACTGCTTACCGCGTCTGCAGCCTTATCAATGAACGGTGCCGCACTTTCACCAAATTTTTGTGCGGCTACCTGCATTTTAACCATTGCTTGCTCAAACGTAAAACCGGATTTGTTTACGCCCTCCGACTGCTTTTTGAATGCCTCTTCTGACGCTCCGGCGGCATTACCCATTTTCTCTAATTTTTCTGAAAATGTATCAGCCTGCGCACCTGTCAATGCCAACATTGCAGTAATAGCCTCTTTTGAACTGAATAGTTCTGTTAGCTTTTCCTCGCTACCGCCTGTTGCCTCTGCCAAAATCTTCATTGCACCCGAAAAACCGTTTGCCTTTACCATTGCAAATCCCGATTCATAACCCAATGAATTTAGCTTTTTCTTTAATGCCTCTGTCGGTGTCATTAATCCGGTATATACCGCGCCTAACTGTGTAGATACTTCCGACGCTGTACCCGTTACACCTGTCAATGTTGCAAATATCGTAAACAATTCGTCCTGTGATACACCTAACGCCTTTGATTGTGGGACTACCTTACCGATACTTGACGCCAGTTCGGGGAATGTTGTCTGTCCTAATTCGACTGTTTTAAATGCCAAATCCGCAACGTGTTCTACTGCCTCGGCTGTCGTATCACCGTAACCCTTTGTAACGGCTGAAGTTAGATTGATAGAATCAGTCGTTGTCGCCAATCCGGCTTTTGCGGCCTTTGCGTTTATTCTTACTTTGTCGATTGTGTCGTCAGCGTCGCCGAATGCCGATATTACCTGATATGTACCGTCTGCAATATCATCTGTATATTTTGCGGTTTCTATTGCTACATCTTGTATACCCTTTTTCAATTCCTGCAGACGTTCGTCACCTATGGACAATGTTGCGATATTAGCCAATTTTTTATTTAGGTCCATATATTGCTTAACTGCCGCAGTTCCCGCCGCTACCAACGGTGCTGTTACTGTTGCCGTTAATGTGTTACCGACTTTAGTCAATCCGTTTCTGACACCTGCAGTTTTGTCCTGTAATTCGCTATATTTGTTTTTAACCTGTGTAATATATTGCGACTGTTTTTTTAATTCATCTGTCGTCTGCTTTAACTCATTTCTTAAATTTGCCTCTGCTAATTGACTTCTCGATAGATTGTTACTGAAACGATTGAAATTCGTATCAGCTGTTTTAACGGCACTTTCAGCCTTTTTTACTTCGTCTTTCAACTTTTTCATTTCGTCGCTGTTGGCCTTTAGGCTTGTCTTGCCCTTGTTGTATGCCTCATTCGCACGTTCCAAACGTTGACGGGCGGCGTCCTGTGCCTTTGACGCCTGTTCTACCATTTGTTTATATTTCTGTGTAATCTGTGATTGTTGGTTTAGCTGTGTAGACAGGGATTTATATTTATTCTGTAAACGGTCCAATGATGAACCTGTCGTTTTTAATGTGGCGTCTGTAACCTTAAACTCATTTTGCGTTTGTTTCATTGAATTACCTAACGCCTTGATTTCCTGTTGTGCCTCTTTGGTGTTAAAACCAATGCTGATATTTGTACCGTCACTCATTCTTTTCACCTCATATTCCGAAATCTGCTAAACTCGGCAGTTTATCGTTATTCTGTTTTTCTGCTGTTTTTGTGTTTCCGTTCATCATCTCATAAATTTTCCAAAATTTACGGGGTGTGCAGTCCCAAAATTCATCATCTGAAAATTGCAGGCGGTAACGTCCTATAAAATATAGTTTGTCCCAATCGTACGGAGCGTCCCGCCTTACTGTTCCCCCTGTTCTTCCGTTGCCTCCTGCACTCCGAACGCTGAAATCACTGCGGCATATACCACATCATACAAAATATTTATAGTACCCAACGAAATCCAATCTTCAATATCCACTTTTCGCAAATTGTACCTTTCGCCAACCATTGCATATAGAAAATTTAAAACATCACCGTATATATCTGTCTTGTTTCCGAACATTTCAATAGCTTGGCCGACACTTCCGTACATTTGCTCCAATACTCGCAATGCTCTGTATGTCAGCTTTATTTCGTATTCCTTATCCTCAATTTTTATCTTCTTGCCCTTTGCGATACACGCGGTTAAATCTAATGTTTCTTCCATTTTCAAAAACTCCTTTCATACGCAAAAAACGCACATCATAATGATGTGCTTGATTTATTTGCGTTTCTGTGTTATACTTGATTTATAAAAACTTATTTTTTCCTTTTACCGTCCTGCGTGGGACGGTTTTTTTTATTTAATTATTCTTTTGGAACTGTGTCACCTGTATTTACTGTAGGTGTTGATGTCGTTCCTTTTGCGTAGATTTTATTTATTTTTTCTACTGTCAGGAATGCATCCGCCTCTTTTTCAGTGTCAAAGACACCGTAAATTCTCCAAACACCGTCCGCACGTCTTGCCATTGATTTGAATGACATTGTGTCAGACTGTGGATTTAGTTTTTCAGTTCCGGCTGTTTCCGCTGAAAAATCACTTGTGCTGTATTTTGTTCGTAACAGCCACACTGCTAAAATTTTACCGTCGTTTAACGGTGTCATAAATCCTGTTGCAAATTCGGCAGGGTCGTCCTTTTCTGTTGATACATAAATTCCGTCCTCTGTTAATGTTTCATCTAACAACATTGCCTGTTCTGCCGGTGAAAACATTGTTCTTTGCGCCTTACCGTCATAACCTGTACACTTTGACAATACGTCAGTGCAATCGTCACTGTCTACGTCTGTTGTTTGTGTTTTTGCAGTTAAATCAATATTCTGCACATTTAGCAAATGTTTAACTTCGTCGTATTCAACTTTAGGCTCACCGCCTGTCATTGCCGCACTTTTATCACTGATTATTTTTGCAATTCTTAATCCCTTTAAACCTGTTCTGATTTGCATAATTTTATACCTCCATTTTTAACGTTACATTTATCGGTTTGTGATATATATTTGTATCTGATTCGTACATATCGCTTTGCAGTTCTACCCTGCACATCAAAAAATCTGTTTCCAACGTTTCTTTTACTGCCTTTGATAGTTCAAACAAATTATTCTGTTTGCTCCAAATATCCAAACGCACGATAACAGTATTCATTATTGCGCTGTCATCAGCATATTCGGAATCGTTATTCAGCATTTCAAACATTGTTATTCGCGGAAACAAATTTTTGTCTTTATCCGGTGCTCTCGGATTGTTGTATATTGCGGCTATTTTTTTTGTTACCGCCGCAGATTTTTTCAATGACTGATATATCATTAACATTGTATCTTGCAACGCTATCCCTCCAATCTTGACTTGATTTCTTGCTCTAATGCCGCTTTCATTTTCGGTTCAACGACAGATTTAACTGCCGCCTCTGCTTTTTTCATAAACGGTCTTGCCACCATTTTGCTTGTACCGTTTTCAACATAAAATAAATACTGTGCAATGCTCCAATCCAACTTGGCACCGTCACCGTCAAACACTCCAACTAACTTATATCGTCCGCCGTAGCCGTCACGCGTTTTACTCGCCCGAACGTGATTTCGTGCGTGAAAACTGTCTTTTTCCTTTCGGTCATATGGAACGTGTGGTTTGAATGTGCTGACTGCCAACGGTGCGACTTCGTCCAACACTTTGTCGGCCACTTCGTTCATTGATACACCTAAATTTTCAATTTTAAGTACCAATGACGAAAACCCCTCATATTCAACGCCGTATTTAGCCATTGTTGACCGCCTCCGCCGTTATGATTTGTATGTCGTGCGATTCGGATGCGTCGTTTATTGCACGGATATTATAATATGTCCCACCGTATTTTATATAGTGGTCCTCTGTCAGAATTTTTTTGTATCTGATTGTAAACGTCACCGTTCTTTCGGCATTTACCGCTGCCGCAGTAAAATACTCCGAACCCCTAACGTGTTTCACATTCGCCCAAACGGTACAGACGGGGACATATTTCTGTCCCTCGTCGCGTCCTGTTTCAGGATTGATACCGTCTGTTAATTCACAAATTTCAACACGTCTGTTTAATTGTCCGGCATTTATCATCAGCAACACCTCACAATAAATTCACGGAATGCAGTGCCAAAATCTGCGTAACTGTCGGATTTTCTTTGTCAGACTGCACTGTCATTTGTCGATTGTCGTACATATCACCGCACAACACCAACGCCGCAATCGTCAAATCCTCGTAGTTATCCATTTCTTCATCAGTTAAACCGGTGTACGATTTTATGTACTGAATGGACGCCGTATGAATAGTTGAAAATGTTTGTTCTTCGCCCTCATACTCCGCACGCAGATATTCGGCTATGTATTCATCTGTTAATTCGCTGATTTTCATATCTGCCACCTATTATGCAGCTTTCATTTTCAAACCTGCGATTTTTTGGCTTTCAACGATTTTACTGTCAAATTCAGTGTAACCGCATACACCGATTGCGTATTGTGTCGCATATTTTTCAAGTAGTACGTTGATTTCCATAGCGTTGGCTAATTTGACATACAAACCGGACATATCGCCATATACAATAGTTGTTGTGCTTGCCGCGATTTTAGGTGCATTTTCTGAAACGTATACAGGCTTACCCAACAGCTCCCAACCGAACTCTTTTGTAATATCGCGGTTTAGTAGGTAATTACCCTCGTTATCCTTTAACTTTCGGATTTGTGCCAGTGTTTCTTTGTTCATAATCCAGCACGCATTTTGTTGGAACTGCTGTGGCACTGTCATTTGAACGTCAATCAATTCATCAGCTATAATATCCTTTGCACTTGCTGATGTAACTAAATTCGTTGTTTCAAATACACCTTGATATTTATTTTTTTGACCGTTTAACAATCCCTTTTCAAGAAATTCTGCAATATTTTCAGCTACTTTATTGATTGTAAATGATACCAAATCAAAACCGCTCTGATTGATTAATGATTTAGAAATTAGTTTCAATACGCCGACAATATAGTTTTCAAGTGTTATTGTCGTGAATTTACCCGAACTTTCAGTCAATTCCTGCATATCTTCCACTAACGTAGCACCTGTATCAGTTGTATCGTCGTAAACAGGGAACGACAAATTACCGCCAACGTTGTATATTGTCGCCATACTGTAAATAGGTGATAATTCTTTCACTCTTTCGATGATACGGTCAGCGATTGTCGTTGGAATCAATGCTTTTCCGCTGTTTGCTGACGTGCTTAGCGCCCTTGTTTCACCTCTTAGGAACTTTTCAAATTTTGCCTCGTCCGCCGCACGTTGTTCCATATTCTCTTTTTTTGCTCCGCCAAATTCAGCACTTGACAAACTTCTTGCCTCATTTTGTGCTTTTAATGTTTTATCAATTCCGTCAATTTCTTTTTTGATTTCATCAAATCTTGATGTTTCATCATCTGTCAACGCTCTTGTTTCCTTTTCTGCGTCTTTGATGATGTTTTCCATTTCCTCAACCAGATTATTACGTTGTTCAATCAAATCCGGTAACGATCTTGTTTCAAATTTTCTTGCAGCTTTTCTTTCAAAATCTCTAAATATTTGCTTTTTACTTTTCATTGTATTGTCCGCCTTTCATCTTTAAAAACTCAACTTCGTGTTTGTAACGTGAAATTAATGCACGTTTTTCTTCTTCGTCCTCGTCGTTCTTTTCTTTCTTCTCTTGCTTTGCAGTTTCTTTAACGACTTGACTTTCGTCCTCATAACTTCGTCTTTCAAATGCTTTTTCTTGGTCTGAACGTTGTTCAATGCTTGTTGCTATGTATGCCGGTGTAACACTTAGAATTGATACTTCGGACATATCAATGTCCTTCAAATATCGGTGTTGCATACCGTCGTCAGCGTCTTTCCATTCGTCAGCACAACTATAGAAACCAAAACTCCAACCGCGTAACTCGCCTTTGTTGGCCTTTTCGATAACTTCGGGGTCTGCTACGTCACACGACGCAAACAGTCCGATATTATCTTCGCGCAGTTGTAATTCACCCGTTTCTGTCGAACCCAAAATTTTATCCGCTCTGTGATTAAAACGCAATTCAACGTTTGGATTTCGTCTTAATGATTTTGCGAATGTTTTCGGCTCTACCTGTTCTATGAACTTGCCGTGACTTGACGAAATCGGACGGCTGTCACGTCCGGTCGCACAAACATAGCCCTCAATATGAACGCTATTCGCTCGTATTTCCACTCTTATCACCTTTAACACCCCCTTTCATTTCCTCGACATCTACTGTCTGATTTGTGTTTGGTGTATATACTTGTCCCTTTTGCGGGTAGTATAAAACGTCGTTTAATCCCAATTTGACAAAATCCAAACCTAATGGCGGTAATCCTTCCATTTCTCGGACTTCATCTATTTGAATGAAATTGTTTTTAATACCTGTTTCATATGCGGCATATCTCTTTTGCATATCGCCTTTTAACAGTGTCTTGGTATCTATCGAAAATGACAACTTGCCGTATTCACTTTGCAGTAGCAAATCTTTATTCAGTGCCGTTTCAATGGCTTTGATAATCGGCAAAATTGCCGATTTGATACCGTTGTTATAGTTTTCATCACTGCACGTCCCGTTGATTATTTCAGGGGACAGGTTGAATAACTTTGCTATTTCAATCGCGTTTGCCTCTTTGTTTTCTTTCAACTGCATTTCCACACTTGACAATGACGCCTCTGTGAATTTTAAACCGTTGTTTAGCACCATTATGTTCTCTTCGTTGTTTCTGTAAAATCGTTGCCACGTTCTTTTTAATTTGGTTAATGCCGATTCCTCTAATCGTTTTTCCGATTGTAAAAAACCTTTTTTGCCGCCGGATTTGACAAGACTGTTTTCAAATTTTAACGTGTTGTATGCCACTGACAACATCTTATTGTTTTCTTCGATTATGCCTTTGCCTGTAGCTCCATTTTCACTGCGACGTGTCAGTTTTAAAAACTCCCAATCGCAGTATTTCTGACCGTTCACCATTATGTCATAATCTTTAAATATCGGGTCTGTTCCCTCGATTACGGAAACTTTTGACGATTTCACATAGTGCAGACTTTTAACGGCGTTTCGATTTCGGTTGATGAAAATATATCCCTCACCGTCTGTCAGAACATCAGATAACCACGCCGTTTTCATCTGAAATGCGTCTAATTTATCGCCTGTTTCACTGTTTAACAGATGAACTCTGAAATCATCTTCGACATTACCGCCGCCGTTAATATCTTTCAGAACTATCGGCAACATTGCTATTGTATTGGCTATGAAATTTACACAACTTGTCACGGTCGGAATGCTCATAGCCTCGTCTTTTGAAATCGTATCGCTTACACCTGCGATTAATTCAATGATGTTTGTACCGCTATCTTCCGCCGCACGTCTAAAAAATTTTCTTTTCCACATTTTTTCTTTCACTCCCTTATGCTGTTTGTATGCCCCAATCTAATCCGGTGTCGAAAATTTCGTGTTGTTGCATTATGTACACGGCTATGATTGTAGCGACAACCATATCAACCTTGCCCGCAGAACGTTTTTTATTGACGTACTTGTTTTTGTTCGTATCTTCTGTACATTTTGCATTTTGGTAATTGATTTCGTACAATTCGTTTGCCTTGTATAAAAATTGGTGGTTTAAAATACATTCCTTTAACAGTTTTGTCGGTGCGTGCAAAGTTCGTGAGTGTTGCTCTACTTCCGTCACGTTATAGCCGGCACGCTCCCATTTTTGTGCCGACGACATTGCATTGCGTCGGTCATATCCAATATCAATGATTTTGACGCCGTACTGTTCTTCAATCTTCATTACATATTCTTCAATAACCGCGTAATCGACAACTCTGTCACCGCACGCCACGCACTGCATTTGTTTTATAAAATGCCTGTAATCCACACGTTCCGTCGCACTTTTTTCGTCTGTCCGTGCCTCGGGTATAAATGCCAGTGGCTCGCAATAAACCACTCCGTCAACATATGCCACCATTACAACGGCACAGTTATCTGTTGTTTCCGCCAAATCGACACCAATATAAACGTCTAATCCGGTCCAATCAATCTCGCCGTTCTCTAATCGACACGCCTTTACGTCTGCAACGTCAATATAGCTTTCAGTTCCTATTCCTTGATAAATTATGTTGCAGTGCTTTGTAACAAAATTTTCACGGCGGCTCGGCATTTGTATAGCACGTTCCCTGTTGTCTTTCAAATCTTTCATTATGCTTGGGATTTCTAACGCTAACGGATTGGACTGCTCCAATATTCCGTCGTCCCTCATCCATTCATCTTCTTTGGTGTTGTCCGGTTCATACAGCAACGCAAAAACTTTGTTGTCATTGATTACTCCGTCCAAAACGTTTTTTGCATACTGTACTTCGTCCTCGAACGGATTATCGAACGTCGGGTATTTAGTGCTAATGATACAGCCTAATTTATTCAGTATTGTCAACTGTCCTGAACGCATTGCCTCAATCGCATACGGGTTCGGTAATGCTCCCACTTCGTCCGCCAAAAATGCGTTTGGCAGACGTCCGTCAAGTCTTGAGTTGGAATAGTTCAACGGGATATATACATTCTCATTCAGCAGACATTTAATATCATCCCTACGAATTTTGAACCTATCCATTAATGCAGGACTTGACAATATAATCTCTCGGATTGCCGTTTTCACTTCTCTTGACAATGTTCCGTCCGGTGCGACCGAATAGAACTTTGAAAATTTCGGTTCACAAAAAAACAGCAGTATGAAAATGACGCCGATAATAATTGTCTTACCGTTCTTTCGGCATATTTCCAATAATGCTGTTTCATATTTTCGTTTATTTTTATTTCCCCTGTATACCGTACACAATACCGAGATAATCAGAAAAAACTGAAAACCCGCAAGACTTTCGTATACAGTTTGATTTTTTGCCATTCCCGACGGCATAATCATTAATTTTAATAGTTTGTCTATCAGTTGAACTTTTTTCTTTGATATGCAAAACTCGTTGTCTTGCTCATCTGCAATTTGCAAAAATTCTTTGCATTGCAGTTTGACGTATTTCGGCGCGTTGATTTTTCCGTCGCAAACGTCTTGCGCATATCTATACGCTTTGTGTTCTCTATCCATCATATTCGTTCGCCTCTTTCAGTGCATTTAACAGCGGGTCCTCTTTGTTTTTGCTCGCCGTTAAATTTAAACTGCCTATCTTTGCTCGTGCCTGCGGTGACAGACACAATTCATTACAACAACGGTACAAATCTTTTGTGTATTTGTCCTTACTTGCCATAAAATCTTTATTAAAAATCAATGAAAAATCATCATTTATTTTGCGTTCTATATCCTGTAATCGGTCAACTGCAATAGAAAATTGAGTTAAAATATACACGTCCAAATTACTCAAAATTCCGCTCTCGTCCAATTCCTTTTTTATCTTTCGGAAAATCTTTTTTTGATTGTTCGACAAATACGTCGGAGGTCGGAGGTTATCAGCTTTCCCGCGAATTTTCTCTTCGACTTCTTGACGTTGTTTTTCTTCCGATTTTGTGTTGTGTCGTGATTGTGTTTTTACCGATTTCGCCGGTCGTGCCATACCTCCCTCACCTCTCGTATTTTTTGAATTTTAATTTAAAATTTCATTTTGGGAATTTTTTGCGTGCTTATACCCCTTGTTTCCTGTACAAATCCCCCAGCCGAAAAAATTCTAATGGCCGGGGGGTGTCTGTTCCTGCTCCAATGCGATTTTCTGCAATACTTTTTTCGGAATTTCGCCGCTTTCTGCCATTTTATGGTGACATTCACAAAGGCTGATTAAGTTACTGTTTTCATCTCGCAGTTCGTAATTGTCTTTCAGCGGTACAATGTGATGAACACTGATACCGTTCGTATTGTATTGACGTGCGCCGTATTTATATAATCCACGCACACATATTTGACACATATTCATATCACGTTCTTTTATCTCGTTGCGTTTGCGTTGCCACGAAATTGTATTTCTGTATCTGTCATATTCATACGTTTTTTTATTCCGGCTCTGCCTACGCTTTGCCTGTGGACATTTGTACATAACGTCGTGAATACGTCCGCAATACGGACAGCTCTTTCTCATTGTTTATCACCTCTTTCCGCCGCTTATATGTCGCCTATATCTATCTTGCCACTCATCAGCTCCGGCAACAGTGCGTCCCGAAGTTCTGCTAAATATCTGTTTTCTTCAACGTTTAGATAATATATGTGTTGTTTCCACGTGTTAAATATCATCATAAGAATACTTGAAATATTTTCTTTGCTGTTGTTTGCGAATGTTATTTCATTTTTGTTTTTGGTTGTTTTGAAATAATCATTTTTAACAATCTTTTCGCCACATATTTTTTCTGTCAATTTTGAAAAATCATTATTTGTACTGTTGTCCTGCTTAAACAGCTCAATGTCAAATCCTAAAGACTTGGCGATTGTTTCGTTTATTGTTAGTTTACAAGTATTTTTTTCAGTTATAATTCTGTTAATATCCGCAACTATTTCGTTGTACGGTCTATGTGCATTTTCTATATTCTCAAACTCTATGTATCGGCTTGGCACCAATACATAATTATTGTTTTTTATTTCTTCAATGCTTACTGCCTTACAGTAACCCGCTATGTTTCCGTACTGTTCAATCTGTATCAATACATCTTGTATCTGACTTTCAGATATAACCTTGACTTCTTTTGCGTATGTCCTGTTAGTGTGACTTTTGCCGCCAAACTGCCCGTTTTGCATTCGCTGTTCTGTTTCATACCGCTGTCGTAGGTCAATCATTTCTACTGTCGAATGCTGTTTATTTTTATTAAATGTTATAATGCACGTTGGTATTGACGTAACTTCAAACATTTTATCCGGACATACAATTATACTTTCTATGAAATTCATTTCAACTAAATACTGTCTTATTTGCTTTTCCTTTTGGTTGTCTGTACTTAAAACCCCATTCGGCAATATAAAACTTGCTTTGCCCGTAATCTCATCTAACGCAGTCAATACAAACGCATAATTCGCATTACTTTCCGGCGGCACTTCGCATTGTGAAAATCTATTCTGTAATTGTGCAAATACCGGCTGTTCCCATTTCATATTGTACGGTGGATTTGATATACAACAATCAGCTTTAAATTCGCTCTTAGTTATCTCTTTAACAGTTGCAAATCTATTGCCTTTTTGTGTCCTGTATGTTTTAAAAATTTCATCTGACAATACATCACAATGAATAACTTCGGCGTCAATATTTCTAATTGCCAAATTAAACAACAAAAACGGAATAACACGACTATCATATTCTTTACATATGAATTTTAAATCGTTATTTTCGTTCCATTTTTGGATTGTCAATGCTCCACTTCCCGCACACAAATCTAAACAATTTTTTTCATCTTTGGTTTTTGATAACTCTGCAACTGCTACCGCAAGACTTTTCGGTGTGTAGTCTTGCATTTTTTCCTTGCGGTCGGCAAAATAATATTGAAATATCATTTGCATATAATCTATTGTTAAATCGGGACATATTAAAATCCAATCTTCGCATAGCTTTCGGCACTTTTCCGCATTTAACAATGTCGATTTTAATTCATCAACAACATCTTCAATTTTTTCTATTCTGAAAACACTCTTGAATTTTTCAACTAATTGTAACAGTTCCATTTCAACGTCCCCATTCCTTTAAAAATTTGCAATCAAAAACCGCCGTTTACACGCTACGGCGGTTCTCGATTGATAGAAGAAAAAAAGGAGAAAACCCTATTGTGAATTTCTTCACGTTATCATAATACCACAGAATATAGTCCATTTTAGTCCACTCTTTTAAAAATTCGCAATTTTTTTTAATGCTGATTTATGTATTTGATATATTCGGGAACGTTCATAGTGCATTCTCTGACATATCTTGTTTTCATTCAGTCCTAATATGTATTTATATCGCAGTACCGCCTGTTCCTGTGGATCCGACAACTTCGCAATCGCAGTTTCGATTGTTTTCAACTTTTCCGCCGCCGTTGAATATTCTGTTTTATATTGTTCCTGTAAATCAATCAATTTGCAAATCAATTCGGATTTATCGGTTGACTTTCCGCCGCGTGGCATATCATTGACTATTGCCGTCACTTTATTGATTTGCGACTGCAATTTCTGTATTTGATATTCAATACTCTCTGCATTTCGCATTATTTTTCTGTATTCCTGTAATTCTTTTTGCGTCAATGATATGCCCCCTGTTCCGTAATCGATTGCGATTTTTAGTTTTTGTTTAACAACCTGTGTTGTCCGTTTTTACTGACTATATACAAATATTCCGGTGTTTCTTTTTCAATTTTCCAATTTTCCGATTTTAAACCGTGTTCGGCAAGAAATAGTTTCTGCCGGCGGTTTGGATTGATTAATCTTTTCATTGATTTCCTCCGTTTTTTCTTCTGTCATTTTGTTTCATTCTTTGTATTGACCGTTTCCACGAATTCCGTATTATGTTATATTCTCTGTTTGATGTATCAATCGCAACAATAGAATTTCTTAACTTTTTTTTGTTCATACTGACATCCAAAATATCGCGACTTCCGGCAAACGTCAGTACATAAACCTGTTTTTTGTACTGACGTGCATAATCGATAATACATTCATTTAACAATGCTTGAAATGTCATTTGTGACGTTATGCGTTTCAAATCACCCGCCTTTAATTTTCGTATGTATGGTTTCATAAATTTTGATTTATATTTTCTCATATTGTTCTACTCCTTTTATTCGCACGGTTCGTATTTTTTGTGAAATATATCGGGTTTGCAAGGATAATATTCCCCACGCAATCCCCTTATGATGTAATCGCCGACGCTTGCCTTCATATAGCCTTCTAATGTTGATATAAATATAACAGGCTCTAAGCCCTCTACACGGATAATAGTTTTGTCCAATCCATTTGTAAATTTTATAATTTCATCAAGGTTATGCCCTTCCCATTGCACTGCCTCTATTTCACACGGTTTTGTTTTGTATTTCATTCTTTACCTCCGTCATTTCTTTTTGCGGATTTATCTATTTTTGCCCCGCAGTGCGGGCAGTAATAAAATTCACATCCTCTGTACCACTGAATATCATCACTGTCGTTATCTAACCCGATTTCTAAATAATCTATACAACCGAAACCGCATACCGAACATATAAATTCATCAACAGGGTCCATATTAGTAGCATTATACCCGTGCTGATGTTCATTCTTTAGCTCCATCAACTTGTCATACTCTGACTTGTCAATCAATTTCTTATACGCCTCCTGTGCCACTTCTTCGGCTATATCGCCCATAAAATACACCGGTAACGGTTTTTCTAACGGTCCACATTCTCCTTTGCTTGCGTCAATTATAATTGCAAATTTGAATCCGTCATACCGACTTTGCAGATAGTCATTTATGTCACGCAAATTGTGACTGTTAAACCATATCGGAAAATTTCCGAAACGGTCTTTTTTGTCCGTAATTATTCTCATTTAATTTCCTCCTTACTTTAATTTTTATATCATTTTGTTTCCGTACTGTTTTAGTGAACCGTATACCGTTGCTACCGCGATATTTAATTCTTCGCTGATTTCTTTAATCGTGAACCCTTGATTTTGCAAAAACACAATTCTGTTGTGATATATATACCGTTTATTGTTACTTCGTGACTGTGGTTGCGGTTGTTCACCGTTGCAGATGTACACCCATTCGGGACGTACACCTTTTTTCAGTGCCTCGGTGACATTATGCCACGCCTCGTTGATACAGGAAACAGAACACATTTGTATTTTAAATGGTTTACCACTGTTTTCGTCGATTTTTTCGTTCATCATTTTTCCACATACTGAACAATATGTCTTTCGCATTTTTGGGCCTCCTCTTTTATCAATCTTTTTTTATTTCTTTTTTCCTCTCTCAATATATTGTGATTTCTTTTGCTCTGTCGTCGACGTCTATACTGTCTTCGGTTACAAATGAATATCCTTCACCCGCATACACCATATAATCGCCCTTGCCAACTTCAATTAATTCGTTCGCAAATTCTTGTAATTCTTGTACCGTCATTACTGTACCTCACTTTCCCGACCTTAGCATATAAAATAATAACTGCGACATTGACCTTTGACGGTCCTTTGGGTGTGCCACTGTTGCAATTTTCAACGTCCAATCTACCGTTTTATCATCTATTGGTGTCGGACTTTTAAACTCATCTGTGGGTTCTCTGCTCTCGGGGCACGCCACATATACCCCTACGCTCCATGGCACTTCACGCCTAATTTGTTTATATGTTTCCATTGTTGTGACAACATAATTTCTGTCACCACCAAAATTTAAGCCGTTGCCGCTATGGTAATCAGCCTTGCAACTCTTGATTTCGTAAAAAACAAACTCGCCTTTTTCAATTCCACTCGTGCTTTGATTTTTTGGCACGAATTGTATAAAATCAACACGTTTTTTTTCGCCTTTTCCACCACTATAATCAAGTGTAACTTCGCTTGCGTAGTATTTACCCCTACCCGATAATCTTTCAATGAGTAAATTACTCAAAAACTCGGTTGTTTCTTTTCGGTTCATATTTCTTCCACCTTTCCTTTCAACGTTTCTTTTACCGCCGCAAATAATTTGTCGTATTTCTCCGACCCCTCAACCGCCGCAAGTGCGGTTTTAACCGCTATAATTGCGGTCTGTGCCTGTTCAAAACACATCTGCAATTTAACCATATTTTCATTACTGCCGACTTGTGATTCTTTTTGCAGTTTCTCAATAGTTTGTTTTAACTCGGCATTTTCTTTTTCCGCCGCGTCAACCTTTTCTTTTTCTGCTGATACCTCGTCTTTCAGCTTTTTATATTTTTCTTTCGACTTTTTCGCCGCCTGTTCTGCTTTTTCCTTTTCCTCTGTCAGACGGTCAATCTCTTTTTGCAATGATTTTTTAGCGTTTTCGTCAGCCTCTTTCATCATCTTTTCTAATTCGTCTTGCGGAACCGTCGCAGGCTCCGCATTTCTAATGTCTAACTCCGCTTGCAGGCGTTCAATCATTAATCGCTTATCTTCCGCCGCCTGTTCGCTCTGCTTTATCTGTTCTTCCAACTTTTTCTCTGCCACTGCTTGCTTTTTTTCTGCTCTGTCCAGTGCGTCAGTCTTTTCCTGTATCAACTTGTGCAGTTGTTTAACGGTGGTTTCCTCTGTTATGTTGTTTTCTTCAACGAACTGTTCTCGCTCATCAGCCGGAATTGCTGTTAGCTCTATCAATTTTGTTACTCCCAGATTCTTAATTGATTCAGAATTTTCAAAATTTCCAAATAGCCTCTGTTGGTCTGCACCGTATTCCTTGTAAATTTTTATGTAGTTTTCAGCCATAGCCTGCTTATAGCCTGTGTATTTTTCGCAATACTCGCCCCACTTGCCGTATTGTACCAGTGTTTTAGCTTTTGCAAATCTTTTACCGATTTCTATTAAACATTGCAATAGCATATTGTTCATACTTTTTGAAATATATTTGATTTCTGCCGTGATTGTTGGTAAATCACAACTTTCAATCTCTCTGTATTCCGCCTCGATTATCTCGTTTTTATTTTCCATTATGCTACTTTCCTTTCTTTTTTCACTCCGGCTGTGTTCTTGACGAACTCAACCCACTTTTCTTCAAATTTTTCGACTTCCGGCGTTCTCGCGCAGTGCCGTAATCCGCTGTTTTGTCTGACACACATATTTTTAAAATCAAATTCCAATGTAAAATACGGTTTATCCGGTTCATTTATATGACGGATAAAAAATATAGCCGTCTCACCGCGCGCGTGACGTTTAGCATACGTCGCTACGCAATGATGTAACTCTCTGCCCTCGTCTATCATTTCAATTTCTGTTTCGGCAGGGTGTATTGATAAACCGCCGCAGGTGAAACAATATTTTTTTAGTTTGTTATATTGTTTCTTGAAATCTTTCTCCAGTTCTTTTGTTGCAGCAATCTGCATAATGCGTTGTTCATCATTATGCGATTTTACTAAATTCTGCGGATATAGAATGTCCGTATCGGTCGTATAATGACCGTTTTTCCGCAACATATTCCAATAGTCAACAATGTACTGCACCCTGTTGTAATATGTTACTGCGTCCTCTAAATTTTTGTTTTGTTTTTCAATGTAACGCATTGTTTTCGGTATGTCGGCACCTGTTCCGATTAGCGGTTCAATTCGTGAACCGTATTTATGTACAATTCTATCAATATTCTGTATCGTTACACCCTGCGTATGTGTATGTACATACAGGTCAATTTTACTGCTATCCCACTCATTTTGTTTTATGCACCGCAGTGCCTCTTTGCTGATACCTAAAATTTCATTGGGTTTTGCTTTTTTCAGTTTTAACCCCTTGAAATTTTTCAACGTTGGTGTGGTTTTGATATACGACGTCGACGATTGTATCAATTTGTTGACATATCCACCTAACCCATTCATTATCAGATTTTCAACATTCGGATAACGTTGATATAATCGCAGATATGTAACCGGATATGTCGTATCTGAACACTTCAAATACACGTCCAATTTTGAATTTTCAGCGAACGTGCCTTTCAGCACATTTGGAATTTCTTCCGGCTGATATATTTCCGCCATACACACGTCTTCCACCCTGTCCGCAAACGTTTTCCGTGTTTCCCATTTCCCTATGAAACACTGCCTGTTCCAGTAGTTTGAATAAAACCCTGTCAGTCGTTTTTTTTCTGTTTTGGAAAATACCGCACCGGAATATTGATATATATTCAATTCCTCTGCGCCTGTCCTATCAACACGACGTTCACCGCACCACTGCAATACGGCAACATTTCCGTTGACATTATGGAATGTAACGGGCCAGTATCGTTCTATAACAGGTTCGTTTCGACTACCGAAACTGCTGACGTGTTCGGCTGTTACCGATTTACCACATTCGGGACACGTTGTTTTTTTATTGCCGAATATTTCTTCACCTGTTTCTGAATGGATAAATCCTATTCGGCTTTTAGGGGCAGTTTCCTTTATGTATTCTTGCAGTGTAACCGCTCCGCAGGCGGTACATTTACATTCAACACACTTTTTTCGTCTGTCCTCCAACGGCTCATAATAGTACCCAACTTTGTATATTAATAAATTCACTTTTCTTTTTTTATTGCACCAGTCGGCCAAACCTTTGGGCGGTTCGTTCGTTACCAAATCGGCCATATTTATATCACACATATTTACCGCCCCCTATAGCAAATCTGCAATACTGACTATCTTTTCAGTAGATTTCGGCTGATTAATACCGTAAAATTCGCAGATTATTTTTTCTGCCTGTTGCGGTGTTACACACGCAAAATTATTTTTTCTATGCTCGTCCGCATATTTTTTAATCTTTTTCTCACATTCAACAATGCTCATTTCTTTCACTTTCAAATCCTGTCCGACGATTTCCGCCGCCTGTGGATTGTTTCTGATGATGTCTTTCAACTGCTCACCTACATAATATGGCGGTGTATTTTCTTGCCCTTTCTGTTGCTCCTCTATCTGCTTTATGACTTCGTCTATCATTGTTTTTCCTCTCTTTCTTCTCAATCGATTGGGATTTTTTAATCTGTCAGTTCCATTTGACCGCCCATATCTAAAAATCCGTCTTTCAAATTTCGTTTGAAACCCTCTCTCAGAGTTCCACCGAAATCTGCCAACTGTTGCATATCGAAATACATTGCCATTATTATCCCAACGCATATACCCGATACAACCACATATACATTGGGTTCTAACGGATTATCTCGATAATAATATTCCGGCGCAAATTCATCACGGAAAACGTCTAAATATTTTTCCTGTATTATCATTATTTTTCCGTCTGCCATAACAAACATTTTGTATGTTTGTTTGCCGGAAGTTAACGAATATTTTAACGGCTGTAACTCTTTCAATTCGTCAACATCAATAATCGGTTGTGGTTTTTCTGTGTTATCTGTCAATGTAAAAATATCTTTGACCTCATTGTCACCGCCTATTGCGGTAAAATAATCATCAACCGTCCATTTCGGACAAATTCCTTGCACCATAACCGCTACGTGACCCTCGGATAGAAATTTATATCCGCCGTATGACAGTAGTATTATTTGACGGTTTTTCTTGCATAATTTCAGTATGTATTCTAAATTCATTCTGTCGCCCCCTGTCAAAATGTTACGGCAATGTTCAGCACCGCCGCCGCAATCCAGTATATTGTGTGTCGCCAATCACCTGTAATTGTATACGGTATAGCTGATGCACCCTGTAGAACTATTAATACCAATGGCAATATTTTCTCTTTACTCATTTTTATACCCCCTCAACTCTTGTGCCGTCCTCATACTCTAAAAATCGGACAGCCCCGTCATATTTTACTTCGTAACCTGCAATATCTTCGGGCATTAAAAACTTTTTGCCGTAAATGTTTTTCATATCGTCCCACACATCAAACGGAACCGAATAAAATTTATCCTGTATATTTACCGCCACAAATGTAACGGCTCCAAAATCCTTCTGTTCTCTTAGCCACTCCATTTGCGTATCTGTTACCGCATTTCTTTGTATACGGCTTTTTTGCGTGCTTTTTGCCTCAAACGCAATAGCACGACCGCCGTACAGAACCCCTTTGAAATCCGGCTCGGCTCTGCCTGTAAATCTGCCGCTGAATTTGTTTCCTGTGGTTTTCTTTGTAACTATGTACGGCTCGTTCACCTTGTTAATAATTGCCGTACCGCGTTGACGGTAATAGTTGCACCCGCGCATTAACAGGCTTTCAAATGCTCTGCCCCTTGCAGAACTCACTTTATTTCTCAAAACTTGCTCACCGTTGGTATTCTCATTTTCATTTACCAACGTTTGAAATTGTTCCGCTGTCATATGTTCCATAGTTTCTACCTCTCTTTTTTAATTTCATTTTGTTTAACATTACACATTTTTCAAATGATTTAATATCGTCCGCCGTTGCTCTCGGTGCGTTCCCGCATATCCGAATTATGCACGGCGTGTTTTCATATTTGCAACCGTTACACCCGTCTATCATTTCAACACCTCCGTACCATTACATACTCTTGGTACGGGAAACCACTGAAATCGTGGAACCCGTCAAACCTATGTATTATCTCGTAGTGTTTTTTTGCTCTCGGTGTGCTTGTCCACCTCTCGGCCTGTATTATTCTGTATCTGATTTTTGGTTTTTTCATATTTCGACTACTTGTGAAATCTTTTTCCGATTTCTCGCTGTCGCCTTTTACAAAATACATTGCCAAATCATACATAGAATCAGTGTATATATTTTCTATATGCACCTTTCCGTGTTCCCATAGGCTTATAATGATACCTATGTCAAATACATTTTTGATTATAAAATGATGATGTAACCCACCTTTGACACCGCGTTCGGTCATTGCGGTATATGTCAACGGTATGTCTTTCTTCTTTAACTTTTCACGCAATCGGCGAATAAATCGACTGCGTTGTTTTTTTGCCATTACCATACTATCGGGACGTTCCGTACGTCTGTATGTTAATGTCACCCACCAATCCGACTTTTTGAAATTTGTACAGATATTCCACACTATGCGTTTTTTCTTCAACAACTCATTTCTTCGCCGTTGAACCTCTGAACATTCATTCCAATTCGGACCTCTTGGAATATTCTTTTTACCGTATCTTGCGGAGAAACTTTTTTCTTTGAAAATGTGTTCCCCTGCAATGATAGTTTTTTCTATGTATGCCATATATCTTAATCTGCTTTCGTCCTAAAATTAATTACTTAAACAAGTTATAAAACCTTGAAAAATCAAGGTTTTTTTGTTTTTTGCTATTGCCTATTTTTTCGATATATGATATAATAGATATGTGGGTATCTTTATATCACATATAGTATTTAAAAAAGTAGTGGTTTGGCTGAACCACTATTTTTTTTGTGTCAATTCGTCGATTGACATTTGTACCGTTTTGGGCGGTGGCGTTCGGTGTGTTATAGGCTGTTTCGCCTGTCTGCATTTCTAACAGATAAAACCGCCTGTCGGTGTTACCGCCCCCGGTATATTCTTCGGGTCAACATATGTCATATACCACTGCCCGCAGACAGTACATTGACTGTTATATGTTTTTCTTCTCATATCGCCGACACTTTCTTTTTGAACAACGGCAATACCTTTTTGGCATTGACCGTTGCTCCGCTTTCACGGTTCACCAATGCTAAAACCTCATCCGTTTCGCGCAAAAACTTCTGTCGCGGACTTTCGTAGTCCTTGCGATTTTTCTTGTTGGACAGTAAATCGTCCAACATTTGTAGGGCCAAACACCTGCCCTGTTCATTTAATTGGTCTATTCGTTGTATGTATTTGTCGTACATTATCCTATCTCCTTTAACTTCGGCATTCCGTTTTTATCTCTCGGAATATCCACCGCTTTGATTTTAATTTTTAACGTGTTGCCCTCTTTCAGCATTCCTCTTACTTTTCTTGGCTTAATTTTTTTCATATCTTCGTTCCTTTCGTTGTTCGCAGGCACATAGGAACCGCCCTATCAGATTTCATTAAAATTTCAAAATGTATTAAGGGGGGCTACCATTCGGGCGGTTCGTATCTGCCTGCGAAACTATTTCAACTATGCCGTTTTTTCTTGGCTTTGCTTTTTTTCACAAAATACTTCATATAATAATGACGCCAAATCACTTATAACTGTATTCGGTATCGTTTCCGTATTTATTTCCGCTAAATTGCTATACTCTTTCATTTTCTTTTCCCACCTTTCCGCCTCTTTAGGCTGTTTTATTTGTATTTTTTGTAAACTTATGCTATAATCACCGTAGAATGGAGGTGATTATATATGGATATTGAAATAACTAAAGATTCTGATTATCTTATTTGCTCTTTGTACAAAGCATATCTTCAAAAGCGTTCAAACGGTATGAATAAAATTCAAGCTTCCTCTATGGGAGGTTCTGAAGAAATACAGAAAGAACTCTTTCCTAATTGGTCTGTTGAAGATGTTGACGCTACTTGTCGTGAACTACATAGAGCAGAACTACTACATTGTTTCTTCGCCGATGATATTGTGTATGAAGCTGTACTTAGCGACAAAGCTATAATTTATATGGAAAATCGCTTTAAAAACAATGTAGATACCATTATGGACTATATCTCTAAGATTAAATCTATGATACCTTTTATTTAATCCACGATAATCCAATCTTTTGCGGCTAAGTCCTCTGCGGACGGATTCCAACGACTTGTGGAGGACTTGTTGTTCTTGAAAACTATACAACATCCTGTACTATTCGTAGGCTTTATCTTTACATTGGCTAACATCGTTCTTATGTATTTTTTTCGTGTTATAAAACGTTTACGTTTTCTTGCTTTCTTAACTGCTTTATAAATGTTCATTCTCTCTCCTACTTTCTTTCCGCCTCGTTAGGCTGTTCTATTTGTATTTTTTGTAAACTTATGCTATAATCACCGTAGAATGGAGGTGATTATAATGCCTAATGAAAACAAAGTATGTCCTTTCCTTAATGATTTTTGTCGAACTGATTGTGTATTTCATACACATAGGATTGCAGTTGGAGCTGATGTTTTTACCTGTTTGATTGCTGCAAAGCTATCTGACATCAATCCACAACAATATGACCAGTTGACAGATATAACACATATTTTAGACAGATAAATTTGTGCTAATTGTAGCTTGCACGGTTGTTGTGGTATATATTTGATTTCTCACAAATGCTAAAATATCATTTGCCTCTGCAACCGTGCATTGTTGTTCATTCATTATTTTTAAAATATCTTTAGCTATTTGCACATTTTTTTGTGTTATTTCCATACTCCTACTTCCTTTCCGCCGCTTAGGCTGTTTTCTTGAAAAAGTCATACGGTTTTTTTAATGTTTCACATATTTTGAAGTATTCTTCTACCGTAATTCTTCTTTTGCTATTCAACATATTACTTAATGTATTGTTTGGAATTCCTGTGTTTTCTGATAAAAAACTCTGTGATATTCCATTCGATTCTAAATACATCTTTATGTTTTTTCCAACACTCATTACATTCACCGCCTTTCAATTTTCACGTTTTATGAAGTTTATGGGTATATTATATTTCATAGTTTATGAAATGTCAATAGTTTTTTGAAAATATTTTCACGTTTTATGAAAATTTGTCTTGATTTTTTGAATTGACTGTGTTATTATCTAATTAGGACAGGAGGCAATATGAATTATGAATGATATTAAAACTATAGTAGCAAAAAATATTTTATTCTATAGGAAACAAAATAAGATGTCACAAAAAACACTTGCTGAAAAAATTGGTGTTAAACACAATACAATATCATCTTGGGAAAGTTGTACCAATTCGGTTGATATTGATAGTTTATTTAAAATATGTGACGCTCTTAACGTTTCTGTCAATGTAATGATGGGAATTGATGATAATACTAATAATAACGATACATTAAATGAAAATGAAAATTATTTACTAAACACTTTTAGAAATTTATCCGTGCAAGGGCAAGAATACATATTACAAACAATAGATATGGTCAAAGACAAATATAAAAAAGATTTATATTCTTCCGATTCACAAAAAATAGGTTGAAAATAAAAAATCCCCGACTGCTACTAACAGTCGGGGAAATAGTGTAGTGTTATGGTACACCAATTAAAAACATATATATTGTACCATAACACCGATTAAAAATCAAGTTGAGAGGTGTTATTTTTATGAAAAAAACTAAAAATTCAGTGCAAAGGGCTGTTATATATGCACGTTATTCGTGTAGTAATCAAACAGAGCAGAGCATTGAGGGTCAGCTTGCGGACTGTGAAAAGTTCGCAGAAAAATATAACTACTATATCGTTGATACATATATCGACCGTGCAATGTCGGCAACAACTGACCGCCGCCCGCAATTTCAACAAATGATTGCTGATAGTGCAACAGGCGGTTTTGATGTCATAATAGTATGGAAATTGGACCGTTTTGCACGAAACAGATATGACAGTGCTGTCAACAAACAGAAATTGAACTCGAACGGCGTCAAAGTCGTTTCTGTAATGGAACACATTGAGGACACCCCCGAAGGCGCATTAATGGAAAGTGTTTTAGAGGGTTTCGCCGAATATTTCAGCAAAGACCTATCGCAGAAAGTTTCAAGAGGTATGCGTGAAACAGCGTTGAAATTCAAGGCTACCGGATTGATTCCATACGGTTACAAAAAAACATCTGATAATATATGCGTACCAGATGAACATACCGCCCCCGTTGTCAAAAAAATATTTGAAATGTACGCCGGTGGTATGATAAACAAGGACATATGCGATTGGCTGAATAGTCACGGTTACAGGACGTCAAACGGCAATTTGTTTAAAAATCAATATTTACGAAAAATCTTAAACCGCCGCCGATATACAGGTTCATATACATACGGCGATTTGGAATTGCACGACGAAAACCAACGCATAATATCTGATGAATTATTTGACCGTGTACAAATTCAGTTACAGGCAAAAAGACGTACGGGCAGGATCGCAAGAGAACAGTATATATTGGTAGGTAAATTGTTTTGTGGTTACTGCCGTAACCCAATCCGTGGCGAAAGTGGCCGCAATCATCAGAATAGAATATATACGTATTATAAATGTTCCGTCAATAAAACAGGTGGTAAATGCCCTAAAACAACCGTTCAGAGAGATATTATTGAAAATAATACTATTAAATTTATTTTAAACAATTTTCTGAATGACGAAATTATAAATTCTGTTGTAGACACCATACAGGCGTCAGAAACTGCCGAAAATAATTCAGCGGAGCTAATCACATTACGAACACAAATTGAAGATACCGACAGAAAAATAAACAATCTGCTGACTGCAATCGAAAACGGTGTTTTTACCCCGTCAACAAAACAACGCCTAAACGATTTGGAAAATGTTAAAGAAAAATTAAAATATGAATTGATTGTTAAACAATCGGAAAAAAATAATTTTAACGCTACTGCATTTAAAAGATTTTTAAAAAATATAGATGTTGATGATTTCAAGACGACAGAACAACGGCAGAAATTAATAAATTTGGTGTTGTATCGTGAATACCTATGGAACGACAAAGTATTATACATATTCAATCTTACACCGTCAAAACCAAATGACAGTGTAGACATAGACAGCTACGTTGACGCGTTACTTGCATCGACAGGTTCGACAAGTCCGACCGATGGTGTACCACAAGTTGCAATATCCGAACTTTTGTTCGGATATTTTTTTGTTATGGACTTTTTCCCATTTCATAAGCATTTTGCATTGTCCTGCTTTGCTTTATACATCTATCGTTAATTGCCACAACACATCAATTCTTCACACAAATAACTTTTTCATAACAAATCACCCTTTTTATTCTATCGTAGCTGTCCTAATCTCTGTTTAGTAAACCACTTAAACGTTGATTTTTTACAAAAAGCACGTCTAAAACGTGCTTGACATAATTTTTATACTATGTTATACTTTAGATACAAGATAAGGGCAACAGCAGTTGTCTTTGCAGAATGTAAACGTTTTGTAGAAAAATTCTACCTTAACCGTCTATTTCGCAGATAGACGGTTATTTTTTTATCTCTATAACAAGCAAAAATACAATTATAATTATAAGAGTAAATTCACTCATATGCTGCTCCTTTCGGAATAGCAGAGACAACCGCCTTGCGTCCGCTTTGCCAAACGTTATTGCCCTTTTTATATCTTGGGGTTTTATAAACCCATATATTTTCTACACTATACCTCACGCAATGTCAAATTACGTTTATTTTACTAAAAAAATACAAAATGGCGGTTTTAAACCGCCATTTTGATTACTTCAATTTTTCATTAATACGCATAAACACTGCCGCTGTCTGTGCTCTTGTGGAATTCGCCTGCGGAGCGAAAGTACCGTCGGTATTACCCGACATTATTTCTTGCTCTGACAGCCAATCAACCGCATTCCTTGCATAATCCGAAATACTGTCACTGTCAACATAATTTGCCGTTTCATTTACCGTTATATCACAATTTTTGTATTCCGCATAACGATAAACAATCGCCGCCATTTGTTCACGGGTTATACTCATATCAGGTGCAAACTCTGTATCGCTCACACCGCTGACAATTTTATTTTCTTCCGCCCATGCCACTGCATTTGCGTAATAACTGTCACTTGCCACATCAACAAAGCTTGAATTTTCCGCATACGGTTCACCCTCTGTTCTGTACAGAACAGTTACAAACATAGCCCTTGTAACGTCACCGTCTGGTGCAAATTCCGTATCGCTCACACCGTACATCAAACCGTTTTCATAAGCGTACTTAACTGAATTATAGAACCAATCGTTGTTACTTACGTCAACAAACGGATTATCCCAATCAGTCGGTTCAGGCTTATCTGACGGATTAGGCACAGTATCAATCTTTTTGAACTTTGCAGTAATTTCAGCTTTTGCATTCACCTTTTCAAACGTATATTCGCTCACCTTACCGACGCTTTCGCCGTTTACGATTACGTCCTCAATTTCGTAACCCTCATCAGCCGTTATCGTAAATGTCTTGCTTTCGTTTTTATTTACGGTTACGGTGTCCGGACTGATTTTACCGTTTTCGGACTGAACAACTGTAATTTTATATGTTACATTGCCGGAGTTTCCTCCTCCGCCACCGCCCGAACTTGGTTTAATCATAAGCGGACTGCTCGCGATAATGTGAGTGTTTTCAACCGTTGTACCCGTCAAATTAACCGTAACGGTATATGTCACAGACGTATCAAACGTGCCGTACAACGTATATGTTTTATTATCACTGCTTGCCTTAACCGCTGTAAGTTCCACATTCTTATCACCGTTCAGCACAACAAAATTATCTGCCGTCATTCCCTCAATCGCCGTATCAAGATTAATCGTGATATGCGTCTTTCTTGCCGTACCTGCCGACGCATTCACTTTAATTTTTTCACTTGGAATATCAGTGCTGTCCTTGCCGCCCAAAACGGTATAAACATTCTGATTATCAACAGTCGCACTTACTACGCCGTTTATTTTTTCATCAGTTGTAATGTAGCCGTTTTCATCAACATTCGCCGCACCTTCTATTGCCGAAACGTTCCATTCAATTCTGTTTGCCGCCGCACTGTCGTCATTGATTTCAATAATTCTGTTATCGGTTTTCACCTTTAGCGAAAGCTGACCGCTTGTGCCGGCTTTAATTGTACTGTCACTGCACTCTTTTCCGTCAATGTACATTTGAAGTACACTGTCGTCATTGCCGAGTGCTTTGTTTGTAAGCTGTAATGTTACAGGTACTGTTTCGTTGCCGATTTCGTCTGCAGCATACACAACTATATTTTGATATGCCATAGAATTATCAAGCGTAACAGTCTTTTCAAAACTGCCGTCATCTCCGACAGTCGCTTCCTGTATCTCTTGATTTTCCGCACCGATATACACTTTCGCACCACTGTCGCTGATACCCTTAACCGTAACAGTGTCCTCGAAAAATCCGCCGTTATTCGGACTGCTTATTTGCAATCTCGGAGGAAGTGTATCAACAGTAAACATATACTCCGACAATGTACCGTCTTTTGAATCGTTTTCGCCCTTGAAGGTTATTATATGCGTACCGTCCTCTAAGCCGTCAAGATTTATACTCTGCGACATAGTTTTTTCCGAAACAGTACCGTTCATTTCACCGCCGTCCAAAGACCATTCGCCGGAAACATTCATATCCGATACAAGGTCTATGACTGCATTACTGCTTTTAACCGTATCTGTTCCGTCAATGTTTACCGCATTTTGTGCTTTAAGTGTTACATCAGCCTTTTTAGGCTCAACCATTGTCACAGGTGATGACAGTGTTTCAGCGGAAACAATCTGACCGCCTGAAGATGTATTTTTATAACCCTTTAATCCTATCACATACTGCTTACCGCTTACAAGTCCGACTTGTTCGGTCTGCGTTTTTATATCCTTTTTCTCATCTTCCGTAAGGTCGTTTTCATTCACGATATTTCCGTTCTTATCCACCGTAACCGTCTTTGTATACTGACCGCCGACCGTAATCACATCACTTCCGCTTACAGTCATATTGTCAAATACAGTCGGTACGTTTTTACCGTCTTGAACTTCATATATACTTACCTTATAGCCGTCATAATTATCTTGATTTATACCTGTCAAATCAATACTGTAATCACCGCCCAATGCCACATTAAACGTCGGTGCGGACGGCTGTGACGGATTGGTATAATTAAGCTTTTTATCGGTTGTCACAACCGGGTTAGCACTTTCGTCTGTCGTTGTCGCAACAACTTTTACCGTATATTCACCGCTCGGCATATTTTCAGGCATTGTTATATTTGCACTCTTACTCTTTATGTCATTCACATTTTCTGTTTTGTACAACGGATAAACTTCGTTATTGCTGTCCTCTGCATAAATTGTAAGACTGTTGAATTTATCCAAATCTTCGCCCGACCACGTTACAGTATTATTGTTCAATACCGCATTGTCGATTGTCGGCAACTTTGAAAGTGCGTATATAGTCACGCTTGACGCAATACCTGTTTTTAATTGCAATGCTTTATTAAAGTAATTTTCATCTGTAACCGTTATTGTAACGGTTGCTTTCTTTGTATCCTCATTCCAATTCAACATTGCGTTGGCATTTGCGTTGGCTGTATCGTCTGCCGTTTTTGAACTGTCTGACCATACTATCGGATAATTTTCCATTTCAATATTCTTTGCGTATGTTTCCGCAATAAGCTGACTCGGTGCGTCATACGAAATTGTAAGTATTCCGTTTTCGTTGTTATACTTGCCGAAATTAACCGAATGTACCGTTTTACCCGCAAGCGATGATACCGTCGCACCGTTTGAGCCGAACAATGATATATCCTCTGTTGACGCCAATGTGCGAATACTGTTATTGAGTTTCATATACAAGGTACGGTCTGTTTTTTCATCATAATAAACAGGAATACCCTCCGCACTCAACTCAATAGTCGGTTCCGGTGCGTCATATTTACCGAAAGCGAAATCTACATCTCCGCCCCAATAATATGTTACACCTGCGTCAATTTTCAAAACGTGCAAAGCACCCCATATTTTTTCGGCATTGACACCCAAATCGGCAGAACCTATTTCAATACCGCCGAAAATCGGTATTTTTTTAGGAATACTTACCACTGCCGTGGCATAACCTTCCCAGAAATATTTATCCTTAACCTTATCTTTTTCTACAATTAAATGTCCGTCACCCGAAATAACGTCGAATATACCGATAGACACTCCCGCTGCAAATCTAAGTTCGGGATACCATGCACATTCAATTCCCGCATAGTCTATAAGTGTAATTCCCGCAACATTCACGTCCGACAGTGCAATACTCAAATCTCTCGGGCTGATACTTACATCACCTCTTGCGGAAAGAACATCAAACAAAGCGAATTGTCCGCTTAGCAGAAGCGTTATAGGCGGTACGGATGAGGACGGATAAATCGTTTCAAACAGATTATCTATACCGCCGCCTGCACCTTTAATCCAAAATACGCCCATTCCGTCAACATTTATGCCCGGTGTAAATCCGCCTGCATAGAAATATAATTTATCCGGAATAGGTATTCCGTTGTTACTTCTAAGACGAATTTCCGCCTCCATTTCAAATGCCATCATATCGGCACTGCCTTGAACGCCGATAGTATATTCGTTGTTCATAACCTTTAAGTCAAGAGTACCCTCAACGCTCGGAAGTCCGTCCGCATATGACGGAACTTCTACTTCGACAGACGTATTAAATCCGATAAATCCGCCGCCGAAAAGTATATCATGGATATACAAATTCAGACTTCCGCCCTCTGCGTCTTCCCATTCCTCTTGGTCCTCGGCATATCTGTCCTGTACATCTCTAAGCTGTGACGGAGTATAATTACTGCTCGCCATTTTCAGTTGTGCAACCTCCATTGCGGAAGTTTTTCTGTTGCTCCAATCAAAGTTTGACGGAACAAGAAAATCAGGTGAAAGTTGTGCACCGAATGCGATTACTCTTTGTTTCGGTGTTTTTGAAGTGACTTCACCGTCAACTGTCGCCATCTGTCCGAACTGACAGTATCTGAATTCCATCACCATTCCCGCAATGGTTTGTGCGGTACTTGCCGCACCCGGCCACATAAGCATAATACCGTTTGTATTTGCAACGCTGTTTTCAACGTCACCTGTCTGTTCGCCCTCGTTTGTGTACTGCAAAAGTGTTGATTCGGAGCCGTTTTCAAATGACGAAATCGCACATACACCGCTCCAAACCTTTGTTCTTGCGCCTGTCGTATAAACTTCGCCGTCTATATCGATATTAATAGTTTGGTCGTCCTGACCGACGTTTTCGACAGACACGGTTACAGTACCTTTTTCAATATCAAGACAATTACTGATATTTATTGTGCTTTTCGCCTTATGGTCTACCGTTTCAAGCGAAACTGCCTCTGCCTCTGCAATTTTACCGTTTTCATATTTTAACGTAAAGTCACCGCGAAGTTCAAGCAAAGAGATATTTTGAGCATTTGGAACTTCGTCACTGTATTCCTTTTCGTCTTTATACGCCCTTAGGGCATACTTGTTATCGCCGTCTTTTTCAATCGTGACAACTCCGTAAGAGCCTCCTTGATATGCAATATCATCACTGACATTAAATTTCAGTGCGTCAGACGTAATATCTTTTTTAGTCGGATCTTTCATATCAAATACAATCTGATATGTACCGACTGACATAAGCTCGTCAAGTATCAAATCCGCCGTATTGTTTTCGGTATCCAAAATGAAGTTTTCTGCACTTACAGTCAACGGCTGACTGCCGTTTAAAGGCTTAACCTTTATATCGTATTCACTCTTATTTTTAAGTAAATTGAAATTCTGACCTGCAAGGTAAATATGTCTTGTTCCTCTGTTATAAACAATCTCGGGTGCGGTGCTTATAAACGAAACCCTGTCGCCTGTTGCACCCGGGCAAAGAAGATATATACTTCTCTGACCGATTAAGTTTTCGGAAAGTAATTTACCGTCCGTTCCGCTCACGTCATAACAACGCACTTCGATTTTTCTGTAATCGGTAGCCGTAAGCGGTTCGGCATTAAAATTAAACACAACCTGTCGTTCTTCATCTGCGTTAAAATCTATAATATCAACACTGAAAGGGTTTGAATATGAAGCTGTAACGTCAAGATTACCCGACAAATCATACGGTGTTATTCCCTCCTGCGGATATACCGCAACGGCAATTTGTTTCATTTCGTTCTGCGACACGTTTTTAATTTGCGTTGACACGCTGAAATCACCGTTTTTACCGCCTGCCGTTTGCGGTTTGTATTCGTCTTTTGTATCGGTAAGCTGCATTGCTCCGAGTTCAGATGAAAAATTTATTGCAACCTTATCATCGTTATTTACGGTTACGTTTGAATATATACCGTAATTTGTCGCAACGGTATCGCCCTCACCGTTTGCCGCCACACTGCCCATATCGAAATACAAAGCATATGCACTGTCGGCAGTCAAATATTTTTCGTTATACGGATTTGTAAATGTCAACGAGTTATCCGGTTCAAAATCGAATACACTTGACGCAAGGTTGTTCCAATGTCCGAACGCTATTTGATACGGTGCGACAATTTTATTGTTAATCGACGCATTCACCGTATAAGCCGTTACGGACGGTGCTTTCGGATTGTCATATCCGAACAATGCGTTGTTGTATGCTTCTCCGTCAGAGTTATCAATAACCGTTTCGGATTGTATCTGCTCATATGTACTGTCCTTTTTCGTCAGTTCATACACCGCATAATCCTGATAACCGAGTGCGGTATCAAGCATAACTCTTGCCTGAACACTGTCCGCACTTCTTCCGCCCGTACTCTTTACACCGTATGAAATTGACGCCATACCGTGCAGAGCCGATTTTGTATTTGCAAGCGTGACGGTCTGCGTAAAAGTCAAACCGTCAACGCTCCACGTTGCGACAATGTTGTCACTGTTTTTCACCAAAGTGACGTCACTGCTGTCCTTACCCAAGAAACCGTATTTTCTTCCGAAAATATAGTCCTTTACCTCATTACCTCTTTTTACACGAAAAGAGGTATATGATGTATCATAATTTTCATCGGGAAACAAAAGATATTTATTATCATCTGCTTTGTTCAGCTTATCTCCCTCAACGGTATCTATCAGAAAACCGCCGTTTTTCGCTGAAACAACGACTTTCAAATAACCGTCGTTCAATTCTTCGTAATCCGCCTTATTCAGATTTTCGGCAAACGCGCCGATAGGCATTATACCGAAAATCATCGCTGTTACGGTTAAGGCTGATATAATCTTTTTTAATCTTTGCAGCATAGTAAACCTCCTTTTTTCATTATTGAACGTAAATTACAAATCTGTAATTGTCACGTCCCTGCGTTTGTACATTAAATGTATAATACCCCGCCTTTTTCGGAACGAATGTAATCGGCTCTGTATTATCTTTATTCTTCGCCAATTCAGTCGCACCGATTTTCATTTGACCGACCGTCTTTATACCGTTTTTATATTTAACGCTGTACGGCTCGCCATTGCTTTCAACGACAATGTTCTGTGCCTCGTTTTTGCTTAGCACAATCATATCTCTGTAAATATACTCACCGTTTACGCTGACTCTAAGCTGAGTATCCTCATAGAAATAGATATATCCGTATCTTTCACTGCTGTTTCCTGCCTCGTCAGTTGCGGTATAAGTCACCCTTACGGTTCCCGTTGTCTGCGGTTTTGTGTAAGTAACATCAAGCTTGATTTTGTCCTTTTCGGTTTCGTTGTCGCTTACCGTCATATTCGCTTTAAGCTGTGACAAAATATCTTCTGAATTTAAGTCGATTTCCACCGTTTCTTTTTTCAATTTGATAGTCGGTGCTTTTTTATCCGACATTGCTATCTGCATAAAGTGATAATACTTTGTATTTGAATATTCGTCCTTTGCCTTTATTGTAGGATACAAGCCTGCCAAATCCTCCGATACGGTTAACTTCGTCCACGCACCGGCCGTAAGATTTTGACCTGTTGTGTCACCGTTCCATGTTACCGTACAGTTTCTGTTTGCACTCACATATACAGTGTCACCGACCTTTAAACGACCGAGTTTATCCGGTGACTCCTTACTGTCTGTACCGTCACTTGCAAGACTGAATGTAAGCGACAAATCTTTATCAATGATGCTGTCAACCTTAACAACCTTTTCCGTCAGATTGCCTGCAGCATCCGCAAAGTGATATACATATTCGCCGTTTGCGTTTATTACTCGTGTAAATTCAGTTCCCTGTTTTCCGTTTTCTCTGAAAATAACTTCTTTGTCAGCTTTTAAAGTCACTGTCACTTTACGGTGATTTTCGGACGGCTGAATTGTTTCGGTAATAATCGGTGCGTTTTTGTCGATGTTCTTAACCTCATTCAAAGTAATTTCACACACTTGACCGTTTACGGCTGTGCAAACAAGCGTCATAGTCGGTGCATTTTCCGAATATGAAATTGTAACTTGATTATCAAGTTTATATATTTCAGGAAGATAACCGCTTTGATTTTTCCATTCCGCTTTCGTGATGAGCTTATCAAATCTAAGCTGTGCCGTAACGGATTTATTTGTCTTACTGCTCTTTGCGTTTTCAGACCAAACTTCACTGATTTTATTTGCAGGTGACTTGTCTATTTCCGTAACGGCTGCTTTTAATTCACCGCTTTCGTTCTCACCTTTATATGTGTATGTGTAGTTTATAACAATATTTTCGTTGTCTGTTACTTCTATATAATACAAGCCGTTGTATTCTCCGTCACTTGTTTCCTGTTTTGCGTTGTCATTAGTCATAACAAGGTTTGTAAAGTCACTGTCCTCAGGCGGTATTAGGTATACCTTTACAGTCTGCATATCGCCCGACACGACTTTCTGTAAATGTGGCTGAGGCGCTTCGCCCAAGTTATCCGCAACAAGCGGAATTTCGGTAACATTATTACAGCTGTCGACCGCAAACAATGTAAATTCCGCATTCTTTGTTATATCAACGGTTCTGCCGTTTACACTCACTCCGTCAATCGTATCGCTTGTTGAATCAAATGTCGGTGTTTCGGCATTAAGTCCCGCTTTTGCAATAAGCTTTACACCGTTTATATCAGACACGATTACATTAAATCTGTAATGTGACGACCAACCCATTTTCTTCATAAATGATATACTGTCGCTAACTGTTTCATAGCCTCCGCCGCTTAAATCCGGAAGTGACGGATTTAAGTAATGCTTGTTATCGTCATACAGATTAAGCACAAGTTTTTTACTTTGTGCCACGCCGCCCCTTACGGTATAACCAACCATTTCAACACTCGGCGGCATTGTATCGACATATTCTTCGGGCGGCTGATAATCTTTAAGTGTTACATCAAGCGTAACTGTATAATCTTCACCCAAAGTATCATTTTGATTTTTGTAATTCCTGAATGTAAATTCCGTTTCACTGTTAGGATAGAATGTATGGCTCGGTGTTTCGCCCGTTGCGGTATCAACAAGTGTTGAGCCGTTTTCATCAACAAGCTTTGCGGTTACTTCGCCGTATATACAGCCGTCAACCACATCATCTTCGTCATAATCCCATACAACTTTCGGCTTTATCGGTTTTATCTCATTATTGGTTATATTTAATATTTTACTCTTTTCAGCTCCGTTGTCCGTCCACTTCATTGTAACCTTTGTAGGCTGTGTTGCGGTTACGGTTACGTTATTTGTTCCGTTGTTTTCGATTTTTGCAAATGTGTTTCCGTCATTTTCCGTAACAGTTACGGGAGAAGTATATTCGATATTCGCCGTAATATCGCCCTTTGTCTTATACAAAGTTGACATTGTAACCTTTGGACCGTCTGCAAGAAGTGTAACAGTTACAGGTATTGTCCATGTATTGCCGAACATATCCTCGCCCTCAACTTCGTATGTACCGTTTGAGTATATCGGCAGATAGTGAGCAGAAGCATAAACCGTATCACCCTTTAATTTTAAATATCCGTTAAAGTATACCTTAACACCTCTGTCATTGCAGATATAACTGTAATCCGCTAATGAATCGTCATCATAAACGTCAACAAATCGCGGTTCTTCATATTTAAAGTTCGTTACCAAGCTTCCGTAATTTTCATCGTCTTTGGTATACGTTCTCGTTGCTGTGTCACCATGCACACCTACAAAGTTAAACGTAATACTGTCAAAGAAAGGCTCGCCTGCCTTTTCCACACTCCATGGTCTTGTAAAGTCTATACTCAAATTAGTGGACGTGCTGTCCTCACGATAATAACCGCCCTCAAAACCCAATTCATTCGGATATTGATAGTTTTTCATAGGCATATTGTACGTTTCGCCGTCTTTCACAACTGTAAAAGAGCTTTTGTCCATGTCAAGATTTTTGGCATAAAAATTATAAATATAATCACCCTGGTTGTATGTGTTAAGATTTGCTTGAGTTACTGTCAATGCATCATTTTCAAAGGTATATTTCGTTTTTTCCTTGAACTGCGGAATATATGAAACAGAATTACCTGATTCGTCTATCGCAATAAATGCAAAGTTGAGCCTATCTCTGCCGTTTTCGTCTTGTCTACAGTTCTGATAATTAAAGGCACTATCACCCTTCAATGTAACAACCTCGTCAAGTCCGATTTCATCGGCAGTCCAACTGCTGTAATCCTCTCTGTGAACATAATATACCGTTACATTACCGTTTTCGGAGAAAGCATTTTTTACGGTTGCATCAGCGGAAATAACGTGCATTGTTCCGTTGTCATCCGTATAATTCTGCGATTCGTTCATATCAAAATCCATTGCAATCTGCGGTATACTTTCAACCATATTTACCGTGAACTCGTATATCGGCGATACATTGCCGTTTTCCAATTTAACTTGATAACAGAAAGTGTTACTTCCCTTTTCAAATTGCAAACCGCCCGTTGCCGTTACTCCGTCAAGAGTTTCTTTTGCAGGGTTTTGCATTAAGTTTATCTCGTATTCTCTTGTTAGGTCAGTAGTCTTTTCAAACGGTAAATCTTCTCCGCCATTGCACGCTTTATTCCACAAACGAAATCCCTCTGCCTTACCGATTGTTTCACCGCACAATTCTTTTGAAACATCATTGCTCTTAAGCGTCATTTTGACGATATGTGCCATATTCTGTTCTAAAGAATATCCCTCATCTTCATTACGGTCAATCTCCTTAAATTCAGCATTACCGATATTGATTGTTTTAAATACCGTATCGCTTTCTTTTACGATTGACGGTATCGGATTAGGAATAGGGTAATATTCGTGTTCTGGAATAATTTCATATCTGTTTACACCGACATCTGCCGATGTTTTGATATTGTCAAGAAGTACCGCCGTATCGCACTTAAATTCGGCAGGGCTGTCACTGCCTGTCTGATACAAATAAACCGCAATTCTGTATGTATCCGTTCCAAGCAAGTTACCGTCTTTATCTCTAAGCGGCATTGCAAGAGTTTGACTTGCATTTCTGCTTAGCTTTGCGTTGTAAACCTCGTTGTTTTCCGAATTTGTTATTGTCACATACGATTTATCAAAGTCCAAATTATCCGTAACCCAATCGGCAACTTTTGTATTTGACAATTCAAAATTAATTCTGACATCAGTCATATCGCCGTTTCTTCTTATGTGCTTGTCATCACCCACTCCTGTGGCTTTAATAACATCTCCGTTACTGTCCTTTACTGAAGTAAATTCAAGATTATATACATTATCAAGTACAGGTGCGGTCATAACATTAAAGTCGCCCTCCGCTTGATAGGTCACTTCTTCTTCGGAATTTGACGGCTTTATACTTGCACCGCTTACAGGTGTCAAATCTGCAAACGCACTTTCAAATTTTACGTTTACTGTGCCGTAAAAGTTTTTAAGTTCATTCACTCCGTCCGCCGTAAGAGCGGTTACTCCGTCAAAACCGGTTTTATCCTCGTTGTATGTAACCGCATACCATGTGCCGTCAAAATCAAATATGTTTTTACTGTCGGCACTGTCATATACGCTTGCGTAAGTCTTGTCACCCATTGTAAGTGTTACACGCGTGGTGGCATTAGCTTTATTGTCAGGATTGTCAGGTGCCGAAATTTGCACATCAGGCTTTGTACGTATCTGTGACAAATCGCTTACAACCGTATATTTTGCCTTTGCCTTTGTCAAGTCGGCATACACCTCATAACGTGAAACATTCGACTTATTACCCTTAAAATCTGTCGCATACACAAGCAATTCTTTTTCATATTTTTGTGCCGCGTCAAATTTAGTTTCAAAGTCAAAAACTCCGTCATTAAGCAAGCCCTCCGACCAATCACTGTCGGTCGGTTCAACACCTTTGTCTACAAGCTGATATTTAACATTCAAGCCGTCCGTGTTAAAATCGGTTACACGTACCTTTGCCAATATCTTTGCGGTATCGTTTTCATACTCGGTATTCATCGACATAAGTGCAACATTCGGTGCTACACGGTCAATATTTATATCCGTATCAACAGACTGTTCACCCACATTTCCTGCCCAGTCCTCTGTTCTGAAATAAAGTTTTGTGTTTTTGATTTCGGAATTATCGGTTTTAATATGTAAGTAATAATCTTTTACAGGCAAATCGAATTTATTCCACGCAAGGTTATTTTCATTGTTAAGTACCGATTCTTTATACTCACTCGGTGTATCGGCGGAAGTCGTCACAGCATACTTAAACGGAATTTGCTTATCTTGGTCATAGCACCACGCAAAACTTGCCGTCAATCCGTCAAAATCAGATACCGTGCCTTTTCCGTCACTGAAATTCAGCGGTATGCAAAATTCACCGCTGTTTACATCACCGGTTATTTCACCGACATTTACAGTCGGTGCGATATTGTCAAAATAAATCTGCTGTTTCGGATTTTTCGATATTTTCTGCGTTGCCAACTCATTATTATACAAATCGACTACGTTTGCCGTGTTTATTTTTTCAATTCTTATAGGCTCGCTATTATCACAAGTCATATCGGCGGTTATCGTAATCGGTTTAAACGTAATCTTCGTTGCCGTCCGCTTGTTTACGCCGTCATACATATCTTCAAATTTTTCGGTTTCAAGCACTGCTTTACTTCCGTTTTGCGATATATTAAGTTCTGCAGTCATTGAACTTTTTTCGCTCGTTTTAATTTTTTCCGTTGTCATTGCAGAAAAAGTTAATGTATCGCCGACACCTGCAAACACACTGCTCTTGTCAATATCTTCAGGCCAATCGCTCGGCTGTGAATATGACGTTGAATCTGCCGCTATCATATTTCCCGCAATTTCAACGCTGTCAATTTCAGGTGCTTTTTTATCGACTAAAAGTGAGTAACTCGTCAAATCCTTTGTATGAATGTCAAGGCTGTTGCCGGCATAGTCCGTAATCGGAGATGTGGCGGTAAAGTATTCCGGAATTAATCCCGGTGCGTTGTCTATAACCTTAAATCGCGGTTCTTCGTTTCTCGCCAAATATTTGTCGGCATAAGCTATACCGTACATTTGACCGGTGTACTCTTTTTTGTCATACTCTATGCTCTTAATCTTCGTAATTTGATATTCCTTAACATTTTTAGGTGCGTTTACATAGAAATATATTTCATTTCCGTTTATACCGCCGGAAGTCGCAGTAAGTTCCATATTTTGAACACCGCTTTCTACGTTTGTCGCATAAAGCGTCAACGTAATCTTTCCGTTTTCAATCTTTCTCAGCTTTTCACCCATATCAAGATACAGTACAGTGCCGTTCATTTTTGCCGATTTAACAGTTGGCTTTGTTATATCGGCAAAGAACACATATGGTTTTTTTACTTTTGCATCAAATACACCTTGCATTTTAAACTTATTGTTTAACGTATCACCGCTTTGAAGTTTAAACCAACCGCTGTCCTTTTTCCCCTCACCTCGAATCATAGTATTCTTAAAGGACATTTTTGCGTGATTACCTATCAAATTAGCGCCGAACCTCATCATAAGCTGACCTGTCGCTTCCAATTCGGGAAATACGGAATTGTTTGCAACGCTGTCTTTAAGTTTAAAACTCGTTGACCAAAATCCGTTATCGTGTCCTCTGAAGGTCGAAACGTAAGCCATACCCATAGTTTCAACCGCCTCATTGATTGAACCCCAGTATTGATAATATGCATTATCCACATCACATCTCTTGAACAACATTCCCGCCGTCAATGTCAAATCGGTTGCCCACCAATCCGACATATCGCGTGTGTACTTATTCATAAGTTTTTTGTTGTTGTACGTTTGCTCATTCAATATAGGTACTTTTACTTGATTTGCGACACTCATAACATCGCTGTCGGCCTTTGCAATTTGTGCGGGCATAAGTGCCGCAACAAATACAATACACAGTAATGTGCTTATAAATTTTTTCATCTTCTTTCCCTCCATATAGTTTTTTAATTCATTTCAAGTTCTATCATTTCGGTTGTTATACTGTTGTTATATATATCGGTAAGCTCATAACAAATATTCGTGTCATACTCGCCGACATATTCATAACCTACAGTAATATCGCCGTTTACAACGATTTTATCACCATATGAATACACTCCGTCATATTCACCGTCATATGTATAGTAATCGCATAAAAATTCCAACGTATCGCCGTTTTTAAGTTGCTTAAAGCCTTTTTGCGGAACTGATATATTTTCTTCTTTGCTGTACGGTCTGTAACCTGCCAAATAACCGTCTGGGTGCTTTTCGTCCCAATAAATCATCATTTCAATCTGCTCGTTGCCGTTAAGCACCGCAGGGACATAGCCGTATGTGTATCCGTCCTTTACGTTCTCCGGCGTTTCGTATTCAAAGTAAAACGGAACAACCTGACCGTTTAATGCAACCCAATAATAATCGAAATCAACCATTAAATCACCGTCATCGTCAAATTCATACACATTGTCCGAACCCAAGTCAACGTAACCATCGCCGTTATCAACATACACCCATACATTAATTCCGTTTATTTTATCCCATTCCTCGTCCGAAAGCGACAATGCGAAATAATCGCTCTTGTCCTTTACTTCCAACTTATCTGATACATTGTAGGTATCGTAATTTGTATTGTCATACCAAGAATAATCACTGTAATCATTCTCGCTCGAATAATTCATCTGTCCTGTACCCATAATGCTCAAAAATTTATCGAAAAAGCTGTTGTAGCCGTTATAACCGAACTTATCTGTTTCTGTTTTTATTTCCGCGTAATAGTCGGGATAGTCATACGGGAAATACATTGCAAGTCCGTTTGAATTGTAAGACGAACTGCCGGAATATTTAACCGCACTTCTAAGCACCTTGCCCAATTCCGTATCACTCTTGCCGCATTCTTCAAGATATGATTTTATATCAATCTGTTCATACTCACCGTCACCGAATGATTTTGCATTGTATCTTGCCTGTGATATTACGGAATATCTGCTGTCCAAAACTCCTTCTTCCTGCTGCATTGTTTCGCATAGCTTTGAATATGTATAAGGAATTTCTCTCAAATCTACGATTGAAAGCGTATTTGAATCAAAAAAACTCGAATCAGGACCGTTTATATAGTCCTCCACAATCTTCTTACCTATTTCGACAGTCGGCATTGACGTATTGTCAGACAAATTTTTAAGCCATTCACTGTAATACCAACCCGTTCCCGGCTCATATTCCTCCGACGCAACAAGATAATCCGCATACGGTTCAAGCATATATGCCGTTTCAATCGTACCCATAAGGCACGCGTCAAAGCCTACAATATCAAACTTAATTCCGCTGTCTGACAGAGCATTTCCTATCTGTGACAGCGACAGCATATCATCAGGATACATTTCGTCATATCCGAAACCAAGTGCCGTACCGCCACCGTGATTCCAAAGCACAAGTTCATATCTGTCGGCAGGATAATTTGAGGCAGACCATTTTATAAAATCAGTCAGCGTATTAGGGGACGTCATTTGTGCTTCACCCAAGTTCGCCACGTTCTGCAATTCACCGTTTTTAATTATATGACGTTCCGTTTTTCCGTCACTTATGCTTGCATTTTCCCACGCGGCCGCTCCGCCTGTCTGTAATGTAATATTAATATTATCCGCATTTGCCGCCGTCATTTCGGCAATATCTTCACTCGCCGCTCCGCCGTCACTTTCAAGGTCAGAACCTACCATATACACCATAAGTGTAACTTTATCCTCTCCGTTGCCCTTTATGTGAGTATAATAATCACGCATATTCGGAATATCGTAATTAACCGTTTCATACTCCTCCGACGGCATAATCAAAACCATACAAAACAACACAAATATCATGCCTATAAATATTAATAATGCAATTCCTATTTTAAATAAACACCCTTTTTTCTTTGCCATAATCTCTCTCTTTCAAAAAACATCCCCAATCACTCCAAAAGCGACAGCTAATGCTGCCGCTTTTCAATTTTTGCAGTACAGATAAAATGTACTTATATTTTATCTGGAGTCCAATAAAATATCGGATTTTTTAGGGGACTGTTTTAAATTTCTAAATCAATTATTCTGCGTCAACACCTGCAACGGCAGCCAAACCATCAGCTATTTTTGACATAGAATCTACCAACTGTAGTGCCTCGTCTTCATCTGTGAAATCAGTCTGTTCAATATCGCCAATTTCTTTGATTACGTCGGCAGCTTGATTTAGAAGATCAACTGTTTCTGCATCTGCCTCGATTGTACCGTCATTTACAGCGTCTGCAACTGTTGTATGCAGTTCAACAAGGTTTGAATAGATGTCTTGAAGCTGTGCGAATGTTTCATCATCGATAACAGTATCAGATGATGTTGTATCGTCAGAAGTTGTTGTTACGTTTGATGTTGTTGTGTCTGATGATGTATCTGCATCACTTCCGCAACCTGCTAAAGCTGTTACTGACATAGCGGCAATCATTGCCATAATTAAAATTTTCTTTTTCATAATATATATTTGTCCTTTCATTTAAAAAAATTATTTTTTATTATTCTGCATACTCTGAGCCGTCTTTCGGCTTAAGTTTACCTGTTGCTATCATAATTAAGTCGATAAGCCACCAAATTCCGAATCCCCCACAGGTGATTAATTTTAAAATACCTGTACCTATGTAGCCAAGATAAAATCTGTCGATTCCAAGTTCCCCCAAAAAGATAGAGAGAATTAATGCCACTACCTTTGATTTCATTCCATTTCCTCCTTTTAACATACTTCTTAATTAATATACATCAATTAAGAAATTTATTCCTCTTTTTTATATTTTTTAAGCCAAGCCCCTTTTTTCCAAAAGAACTTTAAGCTTTTCCCCTACTTCTCTGGTTGCTCTGTTTAGGTCAATATTTTCTTCATTGACTATATCATACATTCCGTTTGTAAAAGCGTCACCGATTATCTCTTTCGCCAAACCGCCTGCACCGCTGTATATTTTTGAAATTGTAATCGTTTTTGAAGTTATGGCAATTTGGATTTTATATTTATCCACAGCAGGAAATTGAATACATCTCATTAATCCCGAACCCGTAATCTCAGGTTTACCGACGGAATATGTTTCGTCTTTCATAATCTCATAAAGTTCATCATATGTAATCTTATCATTGAGCTTAACTTTATCATACCCCTTAAAGACATCTTTTGCTCCGGACTTAAATGAATCAAAAAATCCCATCTCATATCTCCTTATATTCTGCTGTATCTCATTGCTTTCTGATGAAATTATAATATATCGAAAATCAAAATTCAATAGATTTTGCATCAAACGCATTCTGCAAGTTTTAAAAGCAATTTTCCGCACCGAAACTCAAGTTTATTAACTGAAACTCAATTTTATATGTTGAATTATTATTTTTACAATGATATAATATAATCAGAGTATATCGGCAAAATGTTGACAGCTCTTAAATCCATAAGGCGGTGAACACGATGAATATTGCAGTTGTTGATGACTTAGCCGTCGGCAGAGAAACGCTTGTAAATTACCTTAACGAATATTTCTCCGAAAGAAATATGAATGTTACAATATCCGACTTTTCCGATGCCGAAAGTTTTGTCACGCAATTTGAAAATAACAAATATAATATGATTTTCTTTGACATATATATGCCGGGTATGAGCGGAATTGAAGCTGCAAGCACTGTACGCAAAACAGACAGTTCGGTTGAAATCATCTTCCTTTCTACAAGCAATAACTTCGCTTGTGAAAGTTACAGTGTAAATGCTTTTTGTTATCTTGTAAAACCGATAACAAAAGATGCAGTTGAGTCGCTTATGCAGAGATATTTTGAAAAATACGAAGAACCTTCAAAATCATTATCGGTTCTGTACAAAACAAAACCCGAAATAAAACTTAAAATAGCATATGATTCGATAATGTACATAGATGTTACAAACAGAAAAGTCCGGCTTCATTTGAAGGACAAAACGATTGAAATTCAAAACACATTTTCACAGTGTGCGTCAATTTTGACAGAAGACAGCCGTTTTTCAAACTGCTGTAAAGGATTTATCGTAAATTTTGATTACGTCAACACTGTTTCGGGCAATGATTTTTTAATGCAAAACGGAGATTATGTTCCGATTAAAAAACGTGAAAATCAACAGGTAAAGAAACAGTATTTAACTTATGAATTAAAAGATATTATAAGAGAATAAAGGTCACTATGATTACTATGGAAAATAAGCAACGCGTTAAGACTATTGCGGTAATTTTTATTATCGCAATAGTTCTTATCTCTTTGATTACAGAATTTTTATATATTTTCAATAACAAATATACATACAACAAGCTCCAGCCCGAAAAAGGCGTATTGACGCTTTCGCAAGAGGAAATTGACAGCAATTCGTTTCACTTTCTTATAAAGGATTGGGAATTTTACGAAGACGCACTTCTCACTCCGACATATTTTAAAAATCAAACTTCACTTCCGAATATGAAATATATTTCAATCGGCGATACTGAGTCAGCGTACACAAGCCAAACAAAAAACAATATCTTTATCGGAACATACAGAATGAAAATAAACTTCCCCGAAAAAGAGGGATTTTACGCACTGGAAATGCCTCAGGTTTACTCGGCATATGAACTGTACATCAACGACAAACTGTATTTAAAGGTCGGCGATATACATAATTATAAAGCACAAATACAAAACCGTGGCGCATTTTTCAGTGCCTCCGGCGAAACGTATATAACAATCGCCGTCAAGGACGCGTCAGGCATTAAAGCGGGAATTACATCACCGCCGACACTCGGTAAGCCGTATTCAATTAATATCACCAGAGCATTTAAATTTCTGATAAACAACTTTATCATGACATTGATATTCTTCGGTGCGCTGTTCTCGCTTATTCTCGCAATTAGCGGCAAGAGCAATTATTCGTATATGTTCTTCTTTATGTGCCTTATATATGCCGTTTACCTAAATCACCCGCTGATCAATTTGTGTTTCTCCATGGGCGGTAATTTTTCATATGTATTTGAGTATTTTTGCACGCACTTTGTGTATTTGATGGTTATAATGCTCCAAAACAGGCTCTGCAATTTGAATAAAAACGTAAGCAGTATTTCCGAAATATGCGGTTCGGTATTCTGTGCAATCGCATTTGTATACGATGTATTTACACCTTATTTAAGTGCACCGTTATGTACTTTCCTTTCAACCCTATGCAATGTGTTTGAGTGGTTAGCCGCAATTTATCTTGTCGCAATAGGCACTTATGCGGTCTTTAATGATATAAAATACGGCAGAATTTTTCTGTTCGGCAATGTTTGCTTTGCTGTATCGTTATTACTTTACATTATTCAACCGCTTTATGATTCGATTTACACCGACCAGTCGGTTGAAATAGGTATACTTACGATTTTGGGCTGTCTGTACTTTGTATACTGGGCAAGTATTATAGATAATTACAGACGAAATATTGTTCTCGATGACGAACGACGACTTATGGAACGTCAGATAAATCTTTACAAGGAAAACTATGTCCACATAACCGAACAAATCGAAGAAACACGAAAGCTCCGCCACGATATGCGTCAGCATTTCAGAGTAATAAGCGACTTTGCAAATAATCGTCAATTTGATAAAATCGCAGAATACCTCGAAGAATATTCAAGCGAAACAAATGACACAGTACCGCTGTTCTTCTGCGAAAATCTTACGCTTAACGCACTGCTCCACTTCTATGTTTCTTCATCGGCTAAAAATTCAATAGACTTTAAAACTTCGGTATCAGTTCCGAACGGACTGCCTATGAGTGATATTGATTTTAGTATTTTGGTCGGTAATCTTGTCGAAAACGCTATGGAGGCTTGTTCTAAGGCACCGCTTAAAAACAGGCGAATTGTGCTGAACTGTACCGCTGATAAAAACAAATTGATTTTAGATTTAAAAAATACGTTTGACGGCAATGTTAAGAAGATTGGTTCTAAATTCCTGTCGTTTAAAAAGGGTATGCACGGCTTGGGACTTGAATCAGTTAACGCCGTTGTTGACAAGTATCGCGGCGTTATGAACGTTTCAAATTCAGACGATATGTTCACCGTCTCGCTTGTTATATTCTTCTAAACAAAAAGCCCGCAAACGAAACGTCAACAGCTCCAAAAATCAAATCAACAAAAAATCCGACGCAATTGAAGTGAACCCCAAAATTTAGACAAAATTAAATATTAACTTGCTTGTGAATGAG
>OLNE01000254.1_pt1 | contig 57402 bp, 48 predicted proteins | sample 1672431 | NCBI WGS metagenome assembly OLNE01 (sample SAMEA3136685, study PRJEB25190) | human gut metagenome | reverse complement strand
CAGGCCCATGCGCTTGGCGTAGTAGCCGGCGAGGATATCGCCGAAGTTGCCGGTGGGCACGCAGAACTCGACGGCGTCGCCAACCTCGATGGCACCTGCGCGCAGCAGCTGCGCATAGGCTGCAAAGTAGTAGACAACCTGCGGGACCAGACGGCCCACGTTGATGGAGTTCGCGGAGGAAAGAATCGTGCCACTCTGGGCCAGACGCTCGCCCAGTTCCTTGTTCGCAAAGATCTGCTTGACGGCGGTCTGCGCGTCATCAAAATTGCCACGCACGGCACAGACGGCGACATTGGCGCCTTCCTGCGTGGACATCTGCAGATTCTGGACATGGCTCACTTTGCCTTCCGGGTAGAAGACGGTGATGCCGCATCCCGGAGCGTCGGCGAATCCTGCAAGAGCCGCCTTGCCCGTGTCGCCCGAGGTGGCGGTGACGATCATGATGCGCTCGCCTTCGGCTCCTGCGGTGCGCGCCATAAGGCGGGGGAGCATCTGCAGCGCGACGTCCTTGAATGCGCTCGTGGGGCCGCCAAAGAGCTCCATAACATAGGTGGGGGTGCCATCTGCATTGGGTGCTTGAGAAAGGGGCACGAGCGGCGTCACTTCGCTCGAAGCGAAGGTGCCGGTGTATGCCTCGTCCACGCACGCGGCGATCTCGTCTGCGGAGTAATCGGGCAGAAGGGCGCCCATGACCTCGCGCGCAAGCGTGGGGTAATCCTTGTCTGCCAATGTGGAGATGTCGATGGTGGTGCCACCCAGGTCGTCGGACACAAACAGGCCTCCGTCTGGGGCGATGCCGCGGCGGATTGCCTCCTTGCTCGTAAAGGTTGGCGAAGCGGAACGTGTGCTATGGTAAAAACCCATGTCGTCGACTCCTTGAAAGCCCAGGGTGTAACGTGTGCGCTCATGGTATCAGAAGCGTTTGGGCACGTGGAGCCGCGACCCTCGGAGAACAGGCGCAGCACACAGGCCGTTTTTCTTTTGGAAACAATGTAGATGCCCACGACAACATCCCAGGGTGTTTAGTAGACTTGCACCTACGATTATGGGCGTGTCGTCATTTGGTGCGTTCCTATCAGGAGGGTTTTAGTTCGCATGATCAAGATCGCTAAGTTTGGCGGCTCATCAGTCGCAGATGCCGAGCACTTCAAGAAAATCAAAGCAATCGTCGACGCCGATCCGGCGCGCCGTTTTGTGGTGGTTTCCGCTTGTGGCCGTCGTTTCAAGGGCGACACCAAGGTGACCGACCTGCTTTATCTGGTGAGTGCCCATGTTAAATACCACGTATCTTGTGAGGATCTGCTCAAGGATATTGGCCAGCGCTACTTTGATATCGCCGATGAACTTGAGCTCACCTATCCTATTCGCGAGGAGTTTGCGGCATTTGCCGAGCGTGCAAGCACTGGCGGCTACTCCACCGAGGAGCTCGTGAGCCGCGGCGAGTACTTTACCGCTCGTCTGATGGCCGAGTATCTGGGCCTGCCGTTCCTGGATGCATCGAAGGTCATCGCTTTCCATCACGACGGTACGCTTAGCATGAGGCGCACCACCGAGCTTGTGGAGGAGTACAGCCAGCAGGCGGGCTTTGTTATGCCCGGTTTCTACGGTGCGACTCGTGAGGGTCAGATCAAGCTGCTCGACCGTGGCGGCGGAGACATCTCTGGATCTATTCTTGCCAAGTGCCTGGGCGCCGACCTGTACGAGAATTGGACCGACGTATCGGGCTTCTTCTCGGCAGATCCGCGCATTGTTCCCGAGGCACAGCCTATCGCACGTGTTACCTACGAGGAGCTGCGCGAGCTTTCTTACATGGGTGCAAGCGTTTTGCATGAGGAAGCTGTCTTCCCCGTGCGCGAGGCCGGTATCCCGCTGGTCATCAAGAACACGAACGCTCCGCAAGACCCCGGCACCATCATCAGCGAGACCGCCGACGAGGGCGCAGCCGAGCCCATCATTACCGGAGTGGCCGGCAAGAGCGGCTTTGTTGCCATCAATGTTGCGCGCGACCGCACTAAGCCGCGCATTGGTTTTATGCGCCGCGCGCTTTCCGTCTTCGAGCGCTATAACGTTTCGGTTGAGCACATGCCCACCGGTGTCGACCGCTTTGGCGCCGTTGTGCAGAAGGAAGACGTGAACGATTCGCTCTATTCGCTCGTGGCAGACATCCAAAAAGAGGTTGAGCCGCTGGAGATCGAGGTTGTCGAAGGTCTTGCGCTCATCGCTACCGTTGGCCGCAATCTGCGCGGACGCGCCGGCATCTCGGGGCATCTCTTTGGCATGCTTGGCCAGGCAGGCGTGAGCGTGCGTATGATTTCGCAGAGCTGCGATGAGATCAACATCATCATCGGCGTGGACGAGAAGGATTTTGAGCTGGCCATCCGCACCATCTACCGTGCATTCTCGGACGAGAACGGCATCGTGAAGGTTGCCGATTTGGATGAGCCTTCGACTATCAACCTGGGATTGGCATCGCTTACTAAATAGCGAGCGCCTTGGCTTTGAGGGAGATTTCATTCATCCTGTTGGTTGCGGGTTTCGTTTCGATTTCATTTCGGCGGAGTGGGCTTCGAGTCCACTCCGTTCTTGTATAAAAGGAAGACAATCATTTGGCCTGCGCAGGTTGCAGGAGAAGAGCATGACCTAAAAGGGGGAAGCATGAAACAGTACACGGTGGCTATTTTGGGCGCGACGGGAGCCGTGGGCACCCAGATGTTCCAGTGTCTTGACGAGCAGGATTTCCCCGTGGGTAAGCTCAAGCTGTTGGCAAGCGCTCGCTCTGCCGGCAAGGCTGTTGAGTTCCGCGGCGAGCAGGTGGTGATCGAGGAGGCCTGCCCCGAGGCGTTTGAGGGCTGCGATATCGTGCTCGGCGCCGTTGAGGATGACCTCGCCAAGACGCTTTTGCCCGAGGCCGTGAAGCGTGGCGCTGTGGTTGTGGACAACTCCCATGCGTTCCGTCTTGACCCCGATGTTCCCCTGGTGGTGCCCGAGATTAACGCCGAGGACATCAAATGGCACAAGGGCCTTATCGCCAATCCCAACTGCGCGACCATCATCGGCTTGGTGCCCACCTGGCCTCTGCACAAGCTCGCGGGCGTCAAGCGCATGGTTGTGAGCACGTACCAGGCGGCTTCGGGCGCTGGCGTTCCGGGTATGCGTGAGCTCGAGGAGCAGCTTGCTGCTCTGGGCCGCGGCGAGCAGCTCCCCGATCCGCGCGCTTTTGCGGCACAGCTTGCCAATAACCTCATTCCGCAGATCGGCGGCGTGAAGGAGGAGGGCTTTACCTCCGAGGAGATGAAGCTTCAAAACGAGGGCCGCAAGATTATGCATCTGCCCGAGCTGCGCGTAAACTGCACCTGTGTGCGCGTGCCCGTGCTGCGCTCGCACTCCGAGAGCATCACGCTTGAGTTCGAGCGCGACATCACAGTCGAAGAGGCTCGCGAGGCCCTTGCCGCCGCCCCTGGCGTCAAGCTGGTGGACGATATGGATGCCGCTGATGCTTCGGATCGCTATCCTATGCCGCTGTTCACGAGCGATCAGGACCTGATCTGGGTCGGCCGCGTTCGTCGTGACATCTCCAATTCGGAAGTCACGCGCGGGATCACCTTCTGGTGCTGCGGCGACCAGATTCGCAAGGGCGCTGCCACCAATGCCGTCCAGATTGCAAAGCTTCTTACGGAAGAGTAGAGCGCAAGCTTCTGACATACGCGCTATCGCTGTACGCAAAAGGCGCCTCGGTCGGGCACGTGCCCAGCCGAGGTGCCTTTTTGATGGATGGCAGTGGGTTTTTCTGGAGAGTTTGTTCGCGCTCCTCTCGTCGATCGTGCATGGAGACGAGTCGCTTCTGCCATGCGGCTTACCGGATGGATTGCGAGCAACGGGCGACGGGCGCAGGCATGGGGGAAGGAAAGTGTGTACGCCTGGCCTCGCGCACCCACCGCCGTGCTCGAAATCTGTTGTACCGCAGTGGCGACAGTTCTTGCGCGCGGTTGCCAATGCTTAGGTTCGGCTAAGGTCTATCCTGCAAAAACGCCTGCGTGTATAGGGTGGCTGCTAAGGTTCGACTAAGGCTTTGCCCGCTGCGTTATTATCAAAGCCAACAGATGGCAACAGTGAAAGGCGAGGATGATGCGGCTCCTATTGGCGGAGGATGAACTCGAGCTCTCGCGCGCCCTTACAGCGATTTTGCGGCACAGCGGCTATGAAGTCGATGCGGTCCATGATGGCCTGACTGCTCTCGATCATCTTCGGCGCCAGGCATTCAATGCCGCGATTCTCGACATCATGATGCCCGGTATGGATGGTATCGAGGTGCTGCGCCAGGCGCGTCAGAGCGGGATTCGGCTGCCTATCATCATGCTGACGGCAAAAAGCGAAGTGGCGGATAAAGTCGAGGGCCTCGACGCCGGCGCCAACGATTACCTCACCAAACCCTTTGCGGCAAAAGAGCTGCTCGCGCGCATTCGCGCCATGACGCGCAGCGCGACTGCGATTGACGCGACCACCCTCTCTGTCGGCAACGTTCGTCTCGATTGCGCTTCCTGCACGCTTGCGGGTCCTGCGGGGGAAGAGCATCTTGCCAATCGAGAGTTTCAGCTCATGGAGTATTTCATGGCACATCCAGGGTTGGTTACGCCCACCGAGCGCCTGCTGTCTCAGGTGTGGGGCGATGATGCGCTCGAGACCTCCAACGTGGTGTGGGTCTACATTTCCTACCTGCGCAAGAAACTCTCGGCAGTGGGAGCCAACGTGTGCATCCGAGCTGCGCGCAATCAGGGATATTCACTCGAGTGCGTTGAGGGCGAGCTGTGATGGAGAGGCGTCTTCGCCAAAAGTTCGTGCTCGTAGCCATGCTTTCGGTTGCTGCTGCGCTGGCACTCATTCTGGTGGTTATCAATGTCGTCAACTACCAAAGCGTGTGCCGCATGGCGGACGATCGCATCGAGGCGATCGTGGAGAATGGCGGAAGCTTCCCCAGCGTCTTCGGTGCGGATGAGGCTCGGGTTGGCCAGGAGGAGACCTCCGATGCCTCCATGGTGATACTCGAGGAGCTCTCGGCTACTTATATTGACCGCTCTTTTGATCTGGACAAGCGAGTTGCCGACATCATGGATAAGGAGGCACCGTACGACACGCGTTACTTTACGGTGACCGTGGATGACGACGGTGCGATTGTCGGGGTGGACGTCAACCATGTTGTGGCGACAACGGCGCAGGATGCGTGCATGTATGCTTTGCAGGTAAGTGTCTCGGGTGCAAAACACGGCTTTTATGGCGCGTATCGCTACCGGGTGGTGGATGCAGACGAGGGGTCCCTCTATGTGTTCGTGAACTGCTCGCGCGAACTATCCAATTTCGAGGCGTTTTTGGGTGCAAGCGCTGCCATTGGCGTGGGCGCTTGGTTGCTCGTGCTCGTATTGGTAGTGATTTTCTCACGCATCGCGGTTCGTCCTATCGTGGAGAGCTATCGTAAGCAGCAGCGTTTCATCACCGATGCAAGCCATGAGATCAAGACCCCGCTTGCGGTGATCGGCGCCGCAAACGACGTGTTGGAGATTGAGGCGGGCAAGAGCGAATGGACGCAAAGTATTGCCGCGCAGGTGACCCGGCTTAAATCGCTGACCGAGAGGCTGGTGTTCCTCGCGCGCATGGACGAGGGCGCCACGCAGTTTGAAAAGACTGATCTGGATCTATCTGAGTTGACGGAATATGCGTCGGAACCGTTTTGCGCTGTTGCCGAGTCGCGCGGAAAGAAGCTCGTGCGCGACTTGGAGAGTGGGCTGCATGTGCAGGGCGATATCTCGGCATTGTCGCAGGTGGTGGAGCTTTTGCTGGATAACGCCACGCGCTATGCGAGCGACGGTAGCGAAATCGAGCTTGCGCTTAAGAAGCGCTCGCGTGGCGGGGTGACTTTGCAGGTGAGTAACGCGGTAGATGCGATGCCGGAGGGTGATTTGAAGCGTCTGTTCGATCGCTTCTATCGTGCAGACACCAGCCGCAACTCGCAGACGGGCGGTTCTGGAGTGGGCCTTTCTGTGGCGCAGGCAATCGTCGAGGCACACAGTGGCAGCATCCGCGCCCAAGCGCTCGATGCCCACACCATCTGCTTCACCGTAACCCTCCCCTGAGTGTGACAAAAACAAGACAGAGTTATTTTGTGAAGATTTGCGCTTCGATACACACAACTCGGCCTGTTGGTGCCGTCTACCACTCGATTTGCTCAATGGGGGTGGGGTTTGGCTGCAGGGTCTCGTCGGTTACCTTGCCGCTCTTAAAGCGAATGAGACGATCGGCCATGGGGGCAAGCGCGGAGTTGTGTGTGATGATGATGACCGTGATGCCCTCGCGGCGACAGGTGTCCTGCAGCAGCTGCAAGATCTGCTTGCCGGTCTGGTAGTCGAGGGCACCCGTGGGCTCGTCGCACAGCAAAAGTTTAGGATTCTTGGCGAGGGCACGCGCGATGGCTACGCGCTGCTGCTCGCCGCCGGAGAGCTGGGCCGGGAAGTTGTCCATGCGCGCTTCGAGGCCTACTTTGACAAGCGTCTCGGCGGGATCGAGTGAGTCGGGGCAGATCTGTGCCGCGAGTTCGACGTTTTCCAGCGCGGTGAGGTTGGGGACCAGGTTGTAGAACTGGAAAACAAAGCCGACGTCGGCGCGACGGTACGAGACAAGCTCCCCTTCGTTTGCATGGCTGATGTCGCGCCCGTCAACGGTGACGGAACCCGAGGTCGCGGTATCCATGCCGCCCAGGATGTTGAGCGCCGTGGTCTTGCCTGCGCCCGAAGCGCCCAAGATAATGGCAAGCTCGCCGCGCTCGACGGTAAAGCTTGCGCCGTCAAGCGCATGAATCTCGGCCTCACCCGTGCCGTAAGCCTTGATGACGTTGGAAAACTCGATATATGCCATGAAGGTGCCCTATCTGATCGGATGCTTTCATTATCGCCGTCCGCGGGGCTTGTGCCCACTTCGATTCCGCCAAGCGTAAATCGCACACGGCACGATTTCGCACGGCGCGAAGACGGCACCGAAGCGGGCTCTGCTGCTTATGCCTTTATACTAGGCTGCGGATGAGGATGAGGGAAAGAACGGCGCAAAAGGGGAAGCACATGATTACCAAGTCGTATCGATCGCCGCTTGGCATGATTACCCTTGCTGCCGATGCGCGCGGGCTTACCGGCCTTTGGTTTGAAGGTCAGGCGCACTATGGCGCGACACTCGATGGCGAGGGTGTGCCGAACGGCTTGGGTTCGGCATCTGCCGTGCTCGATTACACCTGGGCTTGGCTCGACACCTTTTTTGCCGGGCGTGCACCTGCGTATACGCCTCCGCTTCATCTGATGGGCACACCATTTCAGCTTGAGGTATGGGGCGTGCTGCAAGGTGTTCCGCGCGGTTCCACGGTGACGTATAGCTGGGTTGCCGATGAGATTTGTCGTCGACGCCTCGCTGCGGGCGATGAACGTCCAGCGAGCCCTCGCGCGGTGGGCGGTGCTGTGGGTCGAAACCCGGTTTCGATTATCGTTCCGTGCCATCGTGTGGTGGGCGCTAACGGCGCCCTTACGGGTTACGCCGGCGGTCTTGATCGAAAGAAATGGCTGCTCGATGTCGAGAAACGCTTTTGCAACGACGCTGGTGCTCGGTTGTAGTATCGGTACGTTCACGATGAGTGGCGGTTTTCGAACGTTTCTCGATGAGCGGCGGTTTCTCGAACGTTTATTGGCAAGAAACGGCCCCGTTTTGCATCAATGGCCGCCACTCGTTTCAAAATGCACGTTTTGCCGCCATTCATTGCGTCGTCGGCCGTTCACGAATATGAAGAAAACCGGCTACCGCGCGAGTGCGACGACCATGCGAGCACGGCTACCATGCGAGTACGACTACCACGCAACTCCGGCTACTGTGCGAGCACGATTGCTGCTGCATAGCCTCCATCGTTGCTGATGGAGACGAGCAGTTCGTCAACGTGGGCCTCATCAAGGGCCTTGCGCAGAGCGGGCATCTCGACATTGACATAGGGGGCGCCGGACGCGGCACGGAGTGTTTCGACCCAGCGCAGGTCGAATTCTCCATTGATAAGTGGGCCGACCGCTTTGCGCACGGCGTGTTTGACGGCAAGCCTGCCGGCAAGAAATTCTGCGGGCTGCTGTCGGGCAAAAGCCATTTCAAGCTCTGTAGAGGTAAATAAATGCGTCAACCAGGACGACGCTGCCGTGTTGCATGTACATGCGGCCTTGCCGAGATGGTCGGCAACGTCGTCGATGCGAACCAAATCGATGCCGATGCCTCGTGCCATATCTGCCCCTTTCGTTTGGCCCATTATAGCTTTTGCGCAAAGATGCCGTGCGCGTTAGGCTTATGCAAACGTTCGCTCGCATGACCATGTGATAAATGGAAAGAGGTATACATGGTATCCGATATCATCATCAAAGAAGATTTGACGGCAGCGGAGTCGCTCATCAAATTTATCGACAGCTGCCCCAGCATGTTCCACACGGCAATGACGCTGTCTGAGCGCTTGGAGCAGGCTGGCTACGTCTATCTACCCGAGGGCTCCGCATGGACCATCGAACGCGGCGGGAGCTACTATACGCGTCGCAACAACTCGAGCGTCATCGCCTGGCACGTGGGCGCGCAGGTCGCACGGGCAACTGCCGAGAAGCCCTGCGCTGCCGCCCCCTATCATTTTCAACTCACTGCGTCCCATGGCGATTCCCCTACGTTCAAGGTTAAGTCTGTGGGCGAGCTCGAGGGACCGCAAGGCTATCTGCGTCTTAATGTAGAAGCCTATGGCGGTATGATCGACTACACCTGGTTCGACCGCCCCTTGTCGCTTGCGGGTCGCGTGCTTGTGCGCACGGGCGCGCGCGTGGAGAGCCGTCTGTTCTCGCTTGACCGCGACGTTGCCATTATTCCCAGCCTTGCTATTCACATGAACCGCGACGTCAACAATGGCTTTGCGCCCAATCGCGCCCGCGACTTGTGCCCCCTCATCTCCGCCGGCGCGCTTCCTGCGGGCTCGCTCGACCAGATGGTCGCCGATGAGCTGGGTGTGGACGTTGCCGACGTCTTGGCGCGCGACTTGTTTTTGGTGAACCGCCAGCGTTCCTGTGTATGGGGCGTTGCAGACGAATTTGTCTCGGCACCTAAACTCGACGACCTTGCCTGTGCCTATACTTCGCTCGAGGCCATGCTTGCGCAGACCAACGAGCACGATGTGAGTCTCTTTGCTTGTTTTGATAACGAGGAAGTTGGATCGGGTACCAAGCAAGGTGCCATGTCTACCTTCTTGCGCGATACGCTCGCACGCGTAAATGAAGGCCTGGGCTTTGACGAAGAGGATTATCGTCGAGCGCTTGCCGCCTCGATGCTCGTGTCCTGCGATAACGCCCACGCGCTGCATCCCAACCGCCCCGACTGCGCCGATGAGGGCGCCCGTGCCATGCTCAACGGCGGCTTGGTAATCAAGGAGGCTGCAAATCAGCACTACTGCACGGATGCCTTTAGCCGCGCTGCGCTCGTGGCGGTGCTTGAGAACGCCCAGGTGCCCTATCAGGCGTTTGCCAATCGAAGCGATATGGCGGGCGGCTCCACGCTGGGCAATCTTTCCAACATTCAGGCGAGCATGCATGCCGTGGATGTGGGCTTGCCGCAGCTTGCTATGCATTCGAGTTTTGAAACCACGGGTGTTCGTGACGTCGCCCTCGCTATCCAGGCACTTACGGCTTTCTACAATGCCGACCTGCAGATTTCCGAGGCTGATTCCGTCGTTTTGGCATAACGATATCCGTGGCCGCTACGTGAATTATTCCTCACACCTACAGAAAGTGGGTAATAAAGCATAGCCAATACAGGGTCCGGGCCCTACAATGATGCGCACTTGACTGGATGTCGGCGCGTTGCCTGTAATTTGTGCGGCGAGCCACGCATCATTGAAGGGATACGCCCATGAGCGAAATCATTATCGTGGCCGAAACCGGCTCGGATGTTTCTGCGGCTGAGGCTGCGGAGCTTGGTATCGAACTCGTGCCCATGCACGTTTCTATTGGCGACCGTACGATCGATGACGGCGCCCTTGACCCGGCAGAGATGCTTGAAGAATGCCGCCAGCTGGGCGTTTTGCCCAAGACGAGCGGATGCACTCCGGGTGACTTTGCGAAGGTGTTCGACCGCATCCATGCAGAGCATCCCGAGGCGCAGATCCTCTACATCGCCTACTCTGCGGTGACCACGTGCTCCTATGAGTCGGCGCGCACTGCCGCCGAGGGCCGCGATTACATTGACATGTTCGATACGGCGCACGTGACCATCGGCCAGGGTTTTGTTGTGACGGGTGCGGCGCACTACCTGTGCGAGCACCCCGAGGTAACCCTGGCTGAGCTCAAGGCATATGCCGAGGATCTGGCGCGGCGCACGCGCATGGCCTTCATTCCTGGCGACTTGGGCTATCTGCGCGCGGGCGGCCGTCTTTCCAACAATGCGTTTTTGGGCGCCACGCTGCTGCGCATCAAGCCGGTGATTGAGATTATCGACGGTCGTTTGGTTGCCACCAAGAAGCTTCGCGGCAAGATGGTAAATGTCGCGCTCGAGCTCATCGACATGATGTACGCCCAGGGTCCTGTCGACCACGAGCGTGTCTTCCTCGTGCGCTCTTCCGGTTTGCCCCTGGCGATTCAGGAGGCTGCCGAGGCGCGCGTGCGTGAGCTGGGTTTTAAGGAGATTCGCTGGTACGACACGCGTAACGTTATTACGTCGCACTGCGGCCCCGGTTCCTTTGCCGTCTGCATGGCCGCTCCCGCAGCGTAGAGCACGGACAGTCTGGAACTTCAATACGCCAAGAGGGCGCCGCGTACAACATGACGCGGCGCCCTCTCTTTTTGCGAGGATATGGGTACGTGCTTTGAGCTTTCCCTACAGCGTGACGGCGTTGCGGATGGGCTCGCCGGCAGCAAGATGATGCAGGTTCTCGATGGCGATGTCGAGGATGTTTTCGAGCGTGATCGGCAAGTGGTACCAGCCGGAGACATGCGGGGTGATAAAGCAGTTGGGCGCATCCCACAGGGCGTCATTGGCGGGAAGGGGCTCGGGCGAGGTGACATCGAGCGCAGCGCCAGCGATGTGCCCGGACTCAAGCGCGGCGATCAGATCGGAGGCAACCACAAGGTCTCCGCGGCCTCCGTTGGCAAAAAGTGCACCGGGCTGGCAGGCGGCAAAGAACTTCTCGTTGGCAAGACCGCGCGTAGCATCGCAGCTGGGCAGGATGGAGAACACGATATCCGCGCGCCCCAGCTCTTCATACAGGGCGTCCATCGTCGCCATGCGCTCGTAGGGAGCCCGTGGCTCGACGGCGCTGCGGCGCATGCCCGTCACGTGTGCGCCCATGGCAGAGGCGAGCGTGGCGAAATGCGTCCCAATGTCGCCCGCTCCCAGGACGAGCACCTGTGCATCAACAAACGTAGCGACCGGCCCTAGGTCGCGCCAATCGTGCTCGCGCTGGCAATCGCGATAGGCGGGCAGGCGCTTCATCATAGCGAGGACCATGGCAAACATGTGCTCCGAAACGGACTGTCCATAGGCACCTGTGGCGCATGCCATGATGGCGCCCTCGGGCACGATGCCCGGGGCGGCATATTTGTCGTAGCCTGCAGAGTTGAGCTGAAAAAGGCGCAGGTTCTGCGCGGCTTTGAGGCGCGCGGGCGCCAGGTTGCCGATGATGACGTCTGCCGCGGCGATCTGCTCATCGGACACGACATCGCGGTCCACAAACGTAACGGTGTCGGCAGGTACTGCTGCGCGCAAGCGCTCGCTTTGGGTCTCGTTGACGGGCAGCAGGCAAAGTACGTTCATGGAGGTCCTTCCAAAAGGTCGATGTGTCAAAAAGTCGACAGGTTTAATGTGACACATGTTGCGGTTTCCGATACGGATGCCAATGCGGCGGCAGCGCCGCGGCCGGATTAGCTACCAGCTCAGCAGCTCATAGCCATCTTCGGTGACGACAAGCTGTACTTCCCACTGGGCAGAATCTGAGCCGTCTTTGGTGTGAACGATCCAACCGTTTTTCTCGTCGATAAAGATATCGGGTGCCCCGGCGTTGACCATGGGCTCGATGGTGAAGCACATGCCGGGGACGAGCAGCGTGTCCACATCGGGCGACTCGACGGTAAAGCCTACGAATGGATCTTCATGGAAGTCGAGACCAATGCCGTGGCCGCCAAACTCGCGCACTACGCTAAAGCCGTTTTCCTCCACGCACTTCTGCACGGCGGCTGCCATGTCGCACAAGGTTCCCCATGGCTTGACGGCGGCGAGGCCGCGCTGCACGCTCTCGCGCGTGACCTCGACGAGCTTCTTGCGTTCCTCGCTTACCTCGCCAATGCAGAACATGCGACTCGAGTCGGAATAGTAGCCGTCGAGAATCGTGGAGCAGTCCACGTTCACGATGTCGCCCTCGCGTAGTACGTCATCTTTGCAGGGGATGCCATGGCATACCACGTCATTGATGGAGGTGCACACGCTCTTGGGGTAGCCCTCGTAGTTGAGGTCGGCGGGAATGCCGCCATGCTGCGTGGTGTACTCGTAGATCCATTGGTCGATCTCTTCGGTGGTCACGCCGGCGTGGATGTTCTCGCCCACGTAGTCGAGGGCTCCGATGTTGATGGCAGCCGAGCGCTTGATGCCCTCGATATCCTCGGGGCTCTTGTAAAGGCTGCGCGGCAACACGTCGAGGCCCTTATCCCAGAAGCGCTGAAGCTTCTCGTCAAAGGCCTCATGGCATTTTTTGTATTTCTTTCCGCTGCCGCACCAGCAAGCATCGTTGCGGCCGGGTGTGGGTCCATTGTCATACATGGGTAACTTCCTTTCAGTCACCGATAGTATGCCACTATCGTCAAGCAAATGGGCGAGGAGGAAGGGCAGCCCACGTTCTCGCAGAGAGAAAACGCGGGCTGCGGGCAGTCGGTACAGGGTTAATAGCTTACCTGGCAGCCGATGCTGAGCTCGCGAACGCGCGTGGCGATGGTATCGAGGGTTTCGGCGGGAGCCTTGAGGAGACCTTTTGCAGGGGTTTCACGCGCGATGGTGTAGATGGTGACCGCCTGCGGGCGAATGCGGCTCAAGGCGTTGAGCCACGGCCCCACGTAGGCGTCGACGGTGTTGTCCATATCGTGGCCTTGCCAGGTGCCTGTGAGGAACATGGTTTGGATAATTGCGTGCCCTTTAAAGCTGGCGAAGGTCTCGATTTGATGCTCAACGTCGTATGCGGCGACAGGCTGGTCGATAAGCTGGATATAGGTAGCGTCGACAGTGTCAAGCTTGAGGATGTTGTCGTCTACAAGCATGAGGGCATCGTGTACCGCGGGGCGATCGGCGCGCGTTCCGTTGGAGAGCACGGCAATCTTGGCCGTTGGCGCAAGTTCGTCGCGCAGGTGCACGGCACCAGCAACTGCCTGGGGAAACTCCGGTGCTGCCGTGGGCTCGCCGTTGCCGGCGAAGGTGATCACATCGGGTAGATCGCCTGCGGCGGCCATCTCGCGAAGGCGCGTCTCGAGCGCGGCGAGGACGGTTGCGGCGTCGTTGTACTCCTCATGGCAGGGACGTTCGGCATTGAATCCGTTTTCGCAGTAGATGCAATCGAAGGTGCAGATTTTTCCTGAGGCGGGCATCATGTTGACCCCGAGCGAGAGTCCTAGGCGCCGGCTGCGTACGGGGCCAAAAAGCGGGCTATCATTCAAAAACGTGGACATCGATTGCCCCTCCCAAAACGTTGCGCTATATGGATTTGCCGGCAGCGGCGGCAACAAATGCCTGCCAAAGCTTGAAATCGCTCTCGATGGTACGCCACGTATACTCGGGATGCCACTGCACGCCAAGGCAAAACGGCTGTCCCTCGACTTCGATAGCTTCGGGCATGCCGTCGGTTGCGCGTGCGACAAGACGGGTGCGCGGTCCTACGCTCTCAACGCAGCAATGGTGCGCCGAGTTGGTCTGGAGAAGGGTGCGGCCCTCAAGCGCGCGGCCCAGAAGCGAATCGGGCTCGACCTCCACCGGGTGACAGGGGGCGGTAAGCGAGTGCGCGTGGCGCCACTGCGCCATACCCTGGCACGGCTTCACGTTGGGCACATCCATGCAAAGGGTTCCTCCGGTTGCGACATTGAGCAGCTGCATGCCGCGGCAGGTGGTGAACAGCGGCTTTTTCTGGGCGAGCACCTCGCGTACCAGGCGAAACTCAAAGCAGTCGCGAATTTCGCAGCAAAGCGTGGGGTCGTATGGGTCGGCTACGCCCCAGCCCTTGGGGTTCACATCGGGTCCACCGGGGATGGCAAGACCGTCTGCCATCTCTACGTAGCGCTTGATAACCGCATCGTTGTCGGTAAGCGACATCAGCATGGGCAGTCCGCCTGCGGCCAGAATCGCATCCATGAACACGGTGGCGATGCTTTCGTTGGGCGAGAGGGTCTCACATCCTACGACGTGGCCTTCTTCCCAGCGCGGGGCGACCAAAATGAGGGGACGTTTGCATTCGAGGGTATTTTGCATAAGGCGGCTTTCATGGTGCGGCAATGCGTCAGGTTCATTTGTCGCGGTGTCGTTGGGGTGCAGCAAGGGCGCAACAGCAACACCTGACGTCGCGCTGCGCCTGGAGGGGTAATGACGGTTAATGATTTTTGATGCTGTCGAGGAAGTCACGGGCGCGCTGCGTTTGCGGATGATCGAAGAACGCGTCGGGCGCGCCTTCTTCCACGATGGCACCGTCGGCCATAAAGACCACGCGATCGGCAACGCGGCGCGCAAAGTTCATCTCGTGCGTCACTACCACCATGGTCATGCCTTGGCGCGCCAGGCCGATCATCACCTCGAGCACTTCGTTGATCATCTCGGGGTCAAGAGCGCTGGTGGGCTCGTCAAAGAGCATGGCACGTGGGTGCATGGCAAGGGCACGGGCGATGGCTACGCGCTGCTGCTGACCGCCAGAGATTTGGGCGGGCACTTTCTCGGCCTGCTCGGCCACGCCCACGCGCTCGAGCAGGCTCATGGCGCGGCCGCGCGCCTCTTCGCGCGAGAGACCCAGCACGTCGGTGGGAGCGAGCATCACGTTTTCCAGCACGGTCATGTGTGAGAACAAGTTGAACTGCTGGAAGACCATGCCCAGCTCGGCGCGCATGGCAGCGAGCTCGCGACCTTCCTGAGGCAAAGGCTTGCCGTCGATAAGAATCTCACCCGAATCGATGGTCTCCAGACGATTGATGGCACGGCAGAGGGTCGATTTGCCCGAACCGGATGGGCCAATAACCACGACAACTTCGCCGGGGACGATTGAGAGATTGATATCGCGCAGTACATGCAGCGAGCCAAAATGCTTATCCACATGTTTGAGCTCGATGAGGGGCTGCTGGGTAGTTGCGTCTGTCATATCGCGTTCCACCTTTGTTTTGGCTAGCGGATGATCTTTACGCCCAGGCGGTGCGAGACGTAGATACTTGCCTGGTTGATGGCGTAGTTGATAAGGATGTAGATGATGGCGATGGTGAAGTAGACCGAGACGAGCGCGTCGTAATTAGTGATGAGCACGCGCGCATTTTGCATTAGGTCGGGGTAGCTTACCACGTATGCCACTGTGGTGTCTTTGACTACCACAACGAGCTGCGAGATGAGTGACGGAATGACGAAGCGAATTGCCTGGGGCAGTACGATTTTGAACGTGGTGCGCAGCGGCGACATGCCAAGGGAGAGCGCTGCCTCCACTTGACCCTTTGGTACGGCGTTGACGCCGGCGCGGAAGACCTCGGCAAGTACGCCCGAGGCGGCAAGCGCTACCGGCAAGGTGAGCATCCAGAAGGAAGACATCTTGATGCCGTACTGGGGCACAATCAAGAAGAAGAAATAGATGAGCAGAAGGCTCGGCAGGCTGCGGAAGAAATCGGTAACTATGCGGCAGACGGTAGAGAGCGCCTTTACGTGTGAGATGCGCCCGAGCATGAGCAAAAGGCCCAGCGCAAGGGCGATGGCTCCTGCGGTGAGTGCCACGCGCACCGTGCCCGCAAAGCCTTGGAGCAGGAATTTCCAGGTCGTTGCCTTGGCAAAGAAGGTCCAGTAGCGCGGTGCGAACTGACCGGTGATGTAAAAGCGGTATCCGATGGCTGCAAGAGCCGCGACGACCAGGATAAGCGAGATGGCGGTGGCGATGCACACGCGACGGCGTGTGCGCGGGCCGGGCGCTTCGTAGAGAGCGTCGCGCACGGAGCGCGATGCGGGTGCGGATGTACTCATCGGTAAATCCTCACCTTCTTATCGATGCGGTTGCCAACGGCGCCGATAACCAGGGCCGTTCCCGCATACCCGATAGCCGAGATGAGGAAGGCGAGGATGCCGCCGGAAACGCGCGTGTTGACATAGGAAACCACGCCGGTGAGCTCGGTGGGATTGAGCGGCACCTGGCTGCCAAGGGCGGTGGTGAGCATGACGGCGATCAGCAGGTTGGTCATGGGCAGCACACATGAGCGCAGCGCCTGCGGAATCACAATGCGCCGCAAGATCTTGCTAAACGAGAGCCCCAGGGCGCGTGCGGCTTCGATCTGGCCGGCGCTCACGGTGTTGATACCGCTCATGAAGTTCTCGGAACCAAAGGCAGAACCCAAAAGCACGGTGGTGACCACTACGCATACGCGATAGTCGAGCACTACGCGCAAGCTGGGCAGCGCATATACCACGATAATCAGGAGTGCGACACCGGGGATGTTACGAAAGACCTGCACATAGAGGTCTCCTGCCACGCGCAAAGGGCGCATGGGCGAGACGCGCATGACGGTGATGCCCACGGCGATAATCATCACCAGCGCAAACGATTCGATCGTCATGAGCCAGGTGGTCAGAAGCGCCTGAAGGTAGTTTTGGCCATATAGGGAAAGAAGCTCGGTGAGCCCCATCGATATCTCCTCAACGATAACGGGGCCTTCCACGCGTACATGGAAGGCCCCGATGCATACCCGTGTTCTGCAGTCTAACAAAATCGCGTGCGTCGAGTGCGCCCGGCGGTGTCATGCGTCCTGCAGATTACGTGCGGACTCTTACGCTTCGAGCGCGGGCGGGTTGGGGGCGTCTGCGATGTCGGCGCGGTCGCCAATGCAGATCTTCCAGAGGTTGGCCCACGTGCCGTCGTCCTCGATCTTTTTCAGGAAGTCGTTGACAAACTGGACGCCGTCGGAATCCTTAGGCAGGCCGATGCCGTACTTGTCTTCGGGGCCAAACGGGTCGCCGGCAAGGCGGTACTTATTGGGGTTGCGCACCATGGTGCCCATCTGCATCGTGGTGTCGATCACGTAGGCATCGACGCGGCCCTGCTCGAGGGCCTTGCGGGCCTCTTCGTCAGTCTTGAACTCCTGGAGCGTGGCGTCAGGGGCAACGTCGGCGACGATCTTAGGACCGGTGGAGCCGGACTGCACGGCTACGGTCTTGCCGGCAAGGTCGTCCACGCTCTTGATGTCCTTTTTATCGGCCATGGTGAGGATGGACTGCTGGGTGGTGTAGTAGGGGCCTGCGAAAGAGATGACCTTCTTGCGGTCGTCGGTGATGGAGTACGTGGCAAAGACAACGTCGACCTGGTCGTTTTGAAGCACGGACTCGCGGGTGTCCGAGGTCACCTGGGTGTTGTCGATCTTGGTCTCGTCGCCAACGATATAGCGGGCGAGCAGCTGGGAGAGGCCGGCGTCAAAGCCGCGCAGGACGTTGTCCTTCTCGTTGAGCTGGCTAAACAGCAAGGAGGTCTGTACGCCGCCCACGCGCAGGGTGCCGGCTTCCGATACGGCAGAAGCCCAGGTGCTGCCGGCGATAGCGGAGGCATCCGCCACGGCGCCGGAGGCGATCAGCTTATCGTAGGCCTTGGTGTCCATGGCCACAGCCTGCTCTTCGGTGGCGGAGTCGGTGCCGGTGCTGCCGGCAGGGGCGTCATTGTCGCTGCAGCCGGCAAGGCCCAGGCCCGCGATGGCCGCAGCGGCGGCGCCAGTGGCGGCCAGGAAACTGCGGCGGGAAACGTTGAGGGAATTCGAGAGGTTGCTCATCGTCTCGTATCCTTTCATTTGGGTAGTCGTGCAGATAAAGGTGTTTTACGATAGCCCTAATTCTGTACCCAATTGGTGGGTTAATGATGCATGAAACAAGTTGTTAGCTTTAGCTGCCTTGCGAAAAAAGGCGGCGCGACGGCTCTTGTCTCCGTCGCGCCGCCGCGTGTTATCCCAAAAGGCCGATGGGGGTAAGGCCCGCCGTGCTTGCCTCGATAATCTCGCGTCCGCCAAAGACGCAGACGGGGGTGTTGGCGGCGGCGCGCTCGATGTCGTCTGCCAGGGCGCGGACCTTCTCGGGCGTGGCCGAGAGCATGGCGTTTCGACGGGTCTCGCGCCAGTCGACCGGGCGCTTGGCAAAGAACTCGCCGTCTTGGCGGCGCGCCAGGCCATAGGGCTTCACGGGCGCGTCGTGGCCCGAGACGCATGAGACGATGAAGCCCTCGAACACTTCGGGCGCGGGGTCAAACGAGCGCAACCACGCGCCAGCGCGGTCGATGCGCTCGAGCGAGGGGTCGATGGCGGGATCGCGATAGGTATAAAACGCCAGCTGGCGGTCGGCGGCACAGCGGAAGCCGCAGCCGTAGGCACCGCCCTTCACACGGATCTCGTTCCACAGATAGTCGAACGAGAGGGCGCCGGCGGCGACGCCCCAGGTGCCGTCAACGGCAAGGTCCAAACGACGCGGGTCGACAGCTTTGCCCGCAAAGCATACGTCGCTCGGAATGATGAAGGCTTCGTTTTTAACGACGGGAGCAGGGATCTGCAGGTTGATGTTACCGTCGATGCGCTCGCCCAGCCCCAGCGTGCCGGCCGCGTCCCAATAGGTTCGATAGTCGTTATCGGAGCCCGTAAAGCTCACAATGGCGCCGTCGGCCACAAAGATGCGCTTTTGCAGGTCGCGCAGCTTGTTGCACAGGCCTTCGGCTCGTTCGTCAAAGTGCTCGACAAGCTCGCGCAAGAAGCGGTAGAAGTCCACACCCGAAAGCTGTTCGGAAAGCACGCCGGCAGGCGAGGTGTAGGAGTAGGAGCGTGCGACGGCGGCGCTATGTCCGTTCATCAAGAAGCGCTGCTCCTGGGCGATGCGCATCTGAGTGATTACATCGCGCATACGGTCGGTGTCCTCAAAGAGCGTCTCGCCCCAGACCTCGCGCGGAATCTGGGCGAGTGCCTCGATTTTCTCGGAGAGGGCACCGGCGGAAATAGTGAGTACAGGGCGCACCTTGTCCCAGGAGCTTTCGCTCACCACCTCGGCGGAAAGGCTCAAAAAGCCCAGGTTGGCGCCAATGTAGCTATCGAGCTCATCGGCCGTGTGCTGTGCGGTTGGGAGCCTGCGCATCAGGTTTGCCATGATCGTCACATAGGGAAGCTCGTCAAAGGTCAGATGGCTCAGGTCAAAGTATGCGAGCGCATAGGAGAGGCCGCGTGTGGGGATGGCGTGCTTGAGGCAGGGGAGCGGCGTGGTTTCGTCTACGGTGAGTGCAGGCTCGGGGCGGGCGGGGCCGATATCCGAAACGTGCAGGCGCGGCAGGGTGGCGCGGGCCTCGGGCGAGTCTTCGGCCTCCTGGGCCGCGCGCAGGGCCTCGACATCGGCGTCGATAGCGGCGAGCTGCTCGTCGCTTGCCTTTTCGAGTGTGGCTGCAAGCTCGGCAGCCTCGAGGTCGTCGCCGTCGGACGCCTCCTGGGGCTTGAGCTCTACGAGTGCGCTGTGGTTCGTGTCAAGAACGAGCTCGCGCAGGAGGTCCTCAAAGTAGTTGCCCGAAAGCTCCTGACGAAGCTCCTCATAGACGGGGCCATACTTGAGTGCAAGGGTTGCGGCGGCGTCGTCGTAGAGCCAGGTGGAAAGGGCGTCGCAGGCAATTACCACGCCATCGGCCGTGCCGTAGTCGCGCTGACGCAGGTCGAACTCGTTGCCGCAGATTACGGCTTCCAGACGGTCGCGGGGGATGCCGGCATCCACCAGCTCGCGGGCGCTTTGCTCAATCACCTCGCGCAGGCGTCGGGCAACGTCGGGCTGGGCATTTTGCAAGATAATGAGCTCATAGGGCTGCAGGCACGCAGCCGAGGTGTAGCTCGTCACATCACCGCCCAGGTTCGCCGCGAGGATAGCTTTTTTCATGGGCGCTTCGTTGGTGCCGAGCAGCGCTTCGAACAGGATGTCGGCTGCGATTACGCGTTTGCGGTCGAGGGCGTCGCCTAGCACGTACCCCAATCCCACGAGGGCGTTATCCGGGGTGGTGACCATATCGATGCTCGTGTAGTCGCAGACGATGGGCTCTTGGCGAGCAAGCTCGTTGGGGGCACCAGGGGTTTCGATGCCCTGCGTGCCACGTGCGGCGGCGTCATGTGCGCGCGCCTCGTCGCAAAGGTAGCGTTCGTTTAGGAAGGCCAGGGCGCGCTCGGGGTCGAGGTCTCCGTAGAGCGTGATGTAGCTGTTTGCCAGGTTGTAGTGGCGCGCGTGGGTATCCAAGAACTGCTCATAGGTGAGCGAAGGGATGGCGCGCGGATTGCCGCCCGATTCGCAAGCGTAGGCGGTGCTGGGGAACAGCGCACGGTTCACGGCGTTGTCCAGCACGTCCATGGGGTCGGAGAGGGCGCCTTTCATCTCGTTGAACACCACGCCGTTGTAGCGAAGGCGCTGGGGCGTGCCGTCTTCGGCACGGTCGAGCTCGTAGTGCCAGCCCTCCTGCTCAAAGATGGCCTTTTTGGTATAGATGGCGGGATTTAGCACCGCGTCCATGTAGACGTCCATGAGGTTGTACAGGTCTTGCTCATTGGTGGACGCAACCGGGTAGATGGTCTTGTCGGGGTAGGTCATGGCGTTAAGAAACGTTTGCATGGAGCTCTTGATGAGGTCAACAAACGGTTCTTTGACGGGGAACTTGGCCGATCCGCACAGCACGGAGTGCTCGAGGATGTGGAAGACGCCCGTGTCGTTTGCCGGTGGGGTTTTGAAGCCGATGGCAAACGCCTTGTTCTCATCCTCGCAGGCAAGGAAAAGCAGGCGTGCTCCGGATGCAATGTGATCGATGACGTAGGCCTCGGCATCCAGTTCGTCGATGGTTTCGGCGCTTTTGACGGTAAAGCCGCTCATTGTGGCGCCGGGGACGAGGATCTTGGCAGCGCGCTCGCGAGCGCTCATTGATTCGGTTGAGGGCATGGTGCCTCCATGAGTCGTGGTGAAGATGTGCTGTGCCCTTTTATACCCCCAAGTGGGGACACGCGTCACGGGCATTCCGGCGGCATTTGGGGAGCGCATACTCCATTTGGGTGCAGTAGCTGCGAAAACGTTGAAATTTGGCGCGTGACGAACGCCCGGTCGCGACGTTTGGTGGGGTAAGGTTATACACGTGCGGCAGGTCGAGTGGGCCTCTTGCTGCACGAAGAACAAGCGATGAAGACGCAAAGGGGTATGCACGTGGGTGTGCCGGCAGGGCAAACACAGCAAGAGACGATATCGAACGGAACCGATGCGGCATCGCGTAAACAGCGTCGCGCTTGGCGCGATCGCCTGAATGGCCGCGCGTCGCGCAAGACCCTTGTGGGCGTGCTTGCTACGCTTGCGGGTGCAGGCCTTTGGGGTTTTTCGGGTACCTCGGCAAGCATGCTGTTCGACGTCTATCACGTGGACACGCTCTGGCTGCTCTCTGTTCGTCAGATTTTCGCCGGCTTGCTCTTCATGGTGCTTATCGCCTTTACTGCACGCGACCGTTTCGTGCGCTTGTGGACCAACCCCGCCCATATTCGTACGCAGTTGCTCTTTACGCTGTTCGGCCTTTTTGCCAACCAGCTCTTCTACTTGATTGCCATTCGTCTTACCAATGCCGGTACGGCGACGGTGTTGCAGTGCCTCGAGCTCATCATCATCATGGTGATCACCTGCGTGCGTCAAACGCGCGGTCCGCGTAAGCGCGAGCTTGCAGGCCTGATATTGGCTTTGCTGGGCACCTTCCTCATCGCCACGGGCGGCGATATCTCGGCGCTTGCCATCTCGCCTGCAGGTCTTATCGCCGGTTTGCTGACTGCAGTCTTTGCGGCGGCGACGGTCATGATTCCCGCGAGCCTGTTGCCCGAATATGGCTCCCCGGTGGTTACGGGTTCTGCCATGATGCTCTCAGGTATCATCACCTGCGCCTTCATCCAGCCGTGGAACAACGTGCCCGCGCTTGACATTGCAGGCATTGAGGCCCTGGTGGTCTTTATCGTTGCCGGCTCGTTCCTCTCCTACATGCTTTATATGCAGGGCGTCAAGGATTTGGGCGGCATGCGTGCGAGCATGATCGCCACGGTGGAGCCTGTCTCTGCGGCGGTGACGAGCGCCATTCTTTTGGGCGTGGCTTTCTCCGGCGCTGACATCGCGGGTTTTGCCGCGATCATCATCATGGTGTTCTTGACGGTCTAGGGCTCACGGCGCGTTTTTAGCCTTCGTTGTGCGGGTGAAAGCTTGCGATGCTTTGCAAGTCCCCACGCTTGTCGGGAGGGCATCGAGGACCCTATACTCGCATGCATAAAAATACCCGCGCAGGACGTGGGTCCATGCGCGGGTGCAAAAGGGGTATGTGCTGGTGTGGGGGCAGGTACTACTGTTGCGGGTCCACCGGCGAAACGCTTCCCTGGCGCGTGGCCTCGCTGGCGCATAGCATTTGCTCGAACATGCTCGATGCCTGCTTGTAGTCGCTTGGCAGCACGACGGTTGCGCTCTTGCCGCTCTTGGCGAACTCATTCATCATCTCGGTCCACTGCGTGAACATGAACAGCTGGTTTGCCTCGTCGTTGCCCACGCCCGTTTCCTGGATGGTCTCGAGCGAGTCCTTGATGCCGAGCGCGATAGCCTTGCGCTGGTTGGCGATACCCTCGCCGGCCTTCTCCATGGCTTCGGCTTCTGCCTTGGCTTCGGTCACGCGGCGGATGCGGTCGGCCTCAGCCAGGTCCTGTGCGGCCGCCTTGGTGCGCTGCGCGGCGTTGATCTGGTTCATGGAGTCCTCGACCTCATGCGGAAGGGCGATCTTGGTGATAAGCGTCGAGACAAGGGTGAAGCCGTAGGCGTCCATCTGCTCGGATACGGTGGCGTTGACGTCTTTTGCGATGTCGTCCTTCTTGGCAAAGACCTCGTCGAGGGTGTAGACGGGAATGGAAGAGCGCAGGGCGTCGGTGATGAAATCGCGCATCTGGGCGACTGGCTGCTGCAGCATGTAGTAGCTCTTGTAGACGCCGGACTGCTCGGGCGTGGCGCCAAGCTCGTAGCTTACGTGGTACTGCGCGGAGACCTCGAGGCCGATGGTTACGTTGTCCTCGGTCTTCACGTCGATGTCAAAGCCGTTTTTCATGGTGCGCAGGCTTACCGTGGCTGCCTTGCGGTCCACGAAGGGAATCTTGGCGTGGAAGCCCGCACCCACAATCTTGTTGAACTTGCCCAGGCGCTCGATGATCACGGCATGCTGCTGCTTGACCACGAAGAAGATATTGCCGGTGAGGGCAAAGACAACAAAGAGAAGGATAAGAATCCAAAGGATGCTGCCGAGGGCTGCAAAAATCATCATGTCTGTTCCTTAGAACGGGCCGATATTGGTCTCGATTTTACCCGATATAGCAGGTGACGAGTCCCCGTTTCGGTTTAGCGCTATGCAAAGGGGCGCCCATCGCGGCGGCTGCCCGATGTCGGGCTTGCCGTGCGATGGGCGCGTATGGACGAGTAAGGACGAGGGACGTCTTTGTCTGAGCAGCCTACAAGTTGTACAGCGATCGGAACTTCTCGTTCAGATAATTGCAGTAGAAGTGGGCGTCGAAGGGGGCACCGCATGCGTTTTGGATAAGTTCCGGTGCGTCCTTGGCGCGGCCCCACTGCCAGATCTTGTTGCCCAGCCAAGCACAGACGGGCGTAAGGTCGCCTGCGGCGCAGGCGGCGTCGATGTCCACGCCATCGGCTTTCATGGCGGGCACGTACTGCGCGTCGTAGGCGCTGCCCAGGGCGTAGGTGGGGAAGTAGCCAAACGAGCCACCCGACCAGTGGACGTCTTGCAGGCAGCCGCGAGCGTCATCGGGAACATCGACGCCCAGGTACTCGTCCATAAAACGGCTCCACAGGGCGGGGATATCGCGGGCCGTTGCCTCGCCGGCAAAGAGCAGGCGCTCGATCTCATAGCGCACCATGACGTGCAGGGAATAGGTGAGCTCGTCGGCCTCGGTGCGAATGAGCGAGGGGCGCGCGATGTTGACGGCACGATAGAGCTCGTCTTCGCTCACCTGGCCGTAGACCTCGGGAACGTGCTTGCGCAAGACCTGCAGCAGCGGACCCATGAAGGCGCGGCTGCGCGCCACGGTGTTCTCAAAGAAACGGCTCTGGCTCTCGTGGATGCCCATCGAGGTGCCACCCTCGAGGCTCGTGAAGGCATAAGCGGGGTTGACGCCCAGTTCGTAGATGGTGTGTCCGGCCTCATGGACGATGGAGAACACGTTGGAGAGAGCGTCGTTCTCATAGAAGTGCGTGGCGATGCGTGCGTCTCCGGTGGCAAAGCCTTCGGAGAAAGGATGCTCGGTCACGGCGAGTGTGGTGTCGGCAAGGTCGAGGCCCACGAGCTTCATCAGATCGAGGGAGAGGGCCTTTTGTACCTCGACGGGCACGTGCGCATGTGCAAAGGGGGCATCCGGCTGCTGGCCGCGCTCGCCGATCTCGTGCACGAGCGGAACCACGGTATCTTTGACCTGGGCACAGAAGGCGTCGAAGGACGCGGTGGAAAGACCGCGCTCGTGCTGATCGAGCCAGACGTCATAAGGGTCGGCATTGGAATTCATGAGCGCCGCCTGGTGCTTGAGGGAATCGACGATACGGTCGATGTAGGGCTCGAAGCTTGCCCAGTCGTTGGCGACCTTTGCTTTGTGCCAGACAGCCTGTGCCTCGCAGGTTAGACGCGTCCAAGCCTCGGCTTCTTCGGCGGGAATGGCCAGCGCCTCGCGTTGGTCCCGTGCGAGGACGCGTGCCTCGGCGCAAAGTTGCTCGTCTTCGACGTTGCCGGATTTTACAGTGTTGAGCAGGTCCCTTACCTTTTTGACGGAGGAGTCCTTGGTGAGCAGCTTGTGGTATTCGCTCGCGAGCGTGCCCATCGCCTCGGTACGCGCGGCGGCGCCGTTTTCGGGCGCGATGGTGGCGCCATCGAACTCGGCGATTTTCATCAGGTAGCTACGGCACCAAAGCTTTCGTTCAAGCTTGCGCACGGAGGCAGCGGCCTTCTTTGCTTGATTTTTCTTTTTTCCCATGTTTGCTCCTATCGCGTGGTGTCAAAACACACCAAGTGTACCCATGCGCGGGAGCGGAGGGTGGGTTGGGCGACGTTCGATCTTTGAACGGACGTCAGCACCGCTTAGGGTGGTAAAAAAGTCTGAATTTGCGCGATTGGGGGCCTCGATTTCGGCGTGCATAAAGGTGCGGAGGCCAAAATCGGCAACCGGGTGCACCATGAACAGCGTTCATGGTGCACGTGCGGACGCTTTGGCCTTCTGCAAAGCCTGTTAAGGCGCTGGGTATCGTACATATTTCGATTTTTCCACCATTTTGGGCGGGTGATGCTGCTCAAATTCTCGAATCCGGATTATCTGGCGCTTTATATGCAAAATGATGACGTTTTTATTCATTTTAGAGAGGGTTCAGTGCTTGGTCCAAAACAGTTGCCGCCGTTTTCGCTGCATCGTGCGGGCGACGGTGGAATCGACGCGTCGCGTGGGAGCTTGGAAAATGTTGCTCAACGAGTTTCGAGCCCCGCACACTAACACGGGAGGAGAACGCGCCCATGCACGGGCATCCGGAGACAAATGGAGGGGATATGAAGAAGAGACGCGCATTCGGCATTGCCGCTATGGCCATGGCGCTCGTGGTGGCGCTGTTTGCCGCCGGCTGCGGCGACAAGACTGCTGAGCTTAGCAAGGCCGTCACGGGAATCTGGAGGGTCGAGAAGAGCGGCGGAACCGATCTCACCACTCTCGAGGACGCCGGACTCGCGGTGTTCTATATGTTCGATGACGACGGCACGTTTACGATGCGCGCGCTCGCCATGGGCTCGACGGTAGACCGCACCGGCTCCTGGGAGGTAAAGGACGGCCAAGTCGTCGTGAGCGTTCCCGAGGCGAAAGAACAGACCGGCGATGCGGGTTCATCTGGAATCAAGCTGACGGGGCCGGCAATCAAGGATGCAGCGGTGACCGTCGAGGAGGGCACCCTAAAGGTCGAGATCAACTCCAAGGAGATGGAGGCCAAGGAGGTGACTCAGGGGGAGTACGACGAGATCGTGAAGGCCTCCGAGGCGAAGGGCCCGCAGAAGATCGCCCTCAATCAGCAGATCGACAACGAGGGCTGCTCCTTCACCGTGACCTCCCTGGACTTCATGGAGGAGATCTATCCCGATGACACTTCGGGTTACTACCAGTACTACGAGGACGAGGCCGGTTCGAGCTATCTCGTCGCCCGTGTCTCCGCGACCAACACGCACAACGAGTACATCGTTCCTGGCTGGGCCACGAACGCCTCCTTCACGCTCGACGGCAACAAGTACGGGGCTCAGATCGTTGTGATCGATGGGTCGAACCTATCACAATCCATTTCGATTGATCCGCAGCAGACGGTTGACCTTTACATCTTCGCGAGCATTCCCGACTCGATGAAGGGTGCCAAGAGCGTTGAGCTCTCCTGGACCCTTCCCAAGTCCGGAAGCCTGCTCAACAAGTATTTCAACAGCTCGAACGATTCGACCACCTATGAGCTTGCCAAGTAGCCCATGCGAGCGGCATCCCGTTGGGGAGTTCGATTGACTTTTACGGCGCTCCTGCCTGGGGCAGGGGCGCTTTTTGCATCGCAATACGAGATGGCGACGGAGTGCGAAGATGTGCCGCATAATGCAAGTTTACATGCCGGCACATCAACGTAGACCGATGGATTCCCGAGCGTTTTGGCCGCGGTCGAGTACCGTGAAGTCGGGGGCGGGTCGGGGCTGTTTGCTGTCATCGCCTGAGTCCCCCGTCCCGTTTCCGCGGTCGGATGATGTCGTGGCGGGTCCAAGGGGGCTGGGGTCCATGCACTGGTAGAAGGGAGCGGCCCCGCCGAAAAGAAGCGCGAATGCGATGGCGCCAAGGGTGGTGCCTGCGAGCGCGCCCATAGCGACGAAGATGGCTGTGAAGTCCAAGACAAATCCGAGCGCGTTGCGCATTGCGGCGCACCCGCGAATTCCCATGTGCTATCATCTTGGCCAATGCGTTGACGGAGAGGGTTTGGTCCGCTGCGCCGGGTTTAAGAGAGAAGAGGTCATGGGCTGCAAGCCTCTTCACCTTGGCAAGGGCTAGACGTTCACTCCCGAGCAGCGACCTGAACGGACATTGTCTGAGTAGGGAAGCCGTGAGCCTCGCGACAAGAGGTCAAAAGAGGGCATGCCGGGTCAGACATCCGGCTGCTAAACAAGGTGGTACCGCGGAATTCAGCCGTCCTTGGGTAAGCGAGAAGCGCCCAAGGACGGTTTTTTATTGCCGAGTGCGGGCGGCGGGGCATGACGCCCCGTGCAGACAGGAAAGGAAGATAGATGAGTCTGATCGATGATCTGGCCAAGCTCGAAGCGGAGGCAAAGGAGCTTATCGCCAACGCCGACGACGCCGAGAAGCTCGAGGCCGCCCGCGTGGCCCTGCTCGGCCGCAAAGGTCGCGTGACCGGCCTCATGCGCATGATGGGCAAGCTCTCCCCCGAGGAGCGTCCCGTGATGGGCAAGCGCGCCAACGAGATGCGCCAGCTGGTTGAGGGCTTGTTCGAGGAGCGCAAGGCCGAGATGAAAGCTGCCGCCCTCAAGCACGCGCTCGAGCACGACGCCGTGGATATCACCCTGCCGGGCATCCGTCCGCAGATTGGCCACCAGCACCTCATCAAGCAGATCATCGAGGAGGCAGAGGACATCTTCTGCGGCATCGGCTACACTGTTGAATCCGGCCCGCAGGTCGATACTTCCTACTACAACTTCACCGCGCTCAACGCCCCCATGGACCATCCCAGCCGCTCGGCACGCGACACCTTCTACGTGGTCGACAACAACCCCGGTAGCGTGGCGCACCCCGAGGCCCACGCTCATGGCGAGTCCGACATCCTGCTGCGCACCCAGACCTCGGGCGTGCAGATTCACACCATGGAAACCCAGAAGCCGCCCATCTACATGATCTGCCCGGGCACCGTGTACCGCCCCGACACGGCGGACGCCTGCCACCTTCCGCAGTTCAACCAGATCGAGGGCCTTGTGGTGGATGAGGGTATTACCTTCGGCGACCTCAAGGGCACGCTCGATTACTTTGTCAAGTGCATGTTCGGCGAGGATCGCAAGACGCGCTATCGCCCGCACTTCTTCCCCTTCACCGAGCCTTCCTGCGAGGTTGACGTGAGCTGCCATGTGTGCGGCGGCAAGGGTTGCAACTTCTGCAAGCATTCCGGTTGGATTGAGATCTTGGGCTGCGGCATGGTCGACCCCAACGTGCTTATCAACTGCGGCATCGACCCCGAGAAATATACCGGCTTCGCCTTTGGCATTGGCGCCGAGCGCGTGGCGGCACTTCGTTACGACTTGCCCGACCTGCGCACGCTGATGACGGGTGATATGCGCTGCCTCAACCAGTTTTAGGTTGACTTGTCCCGGCGGCTTCCCGAAGCACCGCACCTCGGCGCTCAATCGTCGGTCGCGTACCTAAGTACGCTTCCCTCCTCTTTCAGGGCCGATCTGCCGCACTCGGGAAAGCCGTATGCCTGGTTGATTGTTCTAGTTGTTTTTGTCTTCGCTGCTGTAATTCACTCCCATGCGTATGGGGTTAGATAAAAAGGAGAGCTAAATGCGCGTTTCGTACGACTGGCTCAAGACTATGATCGATGTGCCCGAGAGCCCCAAGGAGCTTTCGGACGAGTATATTCGCACCGGTACCGAGGTCGAGGCTATCGACGTTGTGGGCGAGAGCTTTGACCATGTGGTCACGGCTCAGGTGCTCGAGAAAACGCCACATCCCGATAGCGACCACATGTATGTGTGCAAGGTCTCTGTGGGCGATAAAAACGTCGATGCCGAGGGCAACCCCGAGCTGCTGCAGATTGTTTGCGGCGCCCAGAACTTCGAGGCCGGAGACCATATCGTGACCGCCATGATCGGCGCCGAGCTGCCCGGCGGTATCAAGATCAAGAAATCCAAGCTCCGCGGCGTCGCGAGCTTTGGCATGAACTGCTCGGCGCGCGAGCTGGGCATCGGCGGCGACCACGCAGGCATCATGATCCTGCCCGAGGACGCTCCCGTTGGTATGCCCTTTGGCGAGTACTACGGCTCGTCCGATACCGTGCTTGATTGCGAAATCACGCCCAACCGCCCCGATTGCCTGTCCATGATTGGTATGGCGCGCGAGACAGGCGCCATCTTCGATCGCGATTACCACGTGGAGCTGCCCGCCATCAAATCCGAGACCGGCCGTGCTACGGCAGACGAAATTTCCGTCGAGATTGCCGACGAGGGACTGTGCGATCGCTATGTCGCTCGCATCGTGCGAAACGTGAAGGTTGGGCCCTCGCCCGATTGGATGGTCAAGCGCCTGAGTGGCCTGGGCATTCGTCCGCATAACAACATCGTCGACATCACCAACTACGTGATGATGCTCACCGGTCAGCCGCTTCATGCCTTTGACCTCTCAACCTTTGCCGAGCACAATGGTCGTCGCTCCGTGGTGGTGCGTGCTGCCAAACAGGACGAGACGTTCCAGACCCTCGACGGCGAGAAGCGCGTGCTTGACGCCGGCATGGGTCTCATCACCGATGGCGAGCGCCCGGTGGCTCTCGCGGGCGTCATGGGCGGCATGGACTCCGAGATTACCGACGCGTCGGTGGATGTGTTGGTAGAGAGCGCCTGCTTCAACGCCGGCCGCACCAGCCATACAAGCCGCGATCTCTCGCTTATCTCCGATGCCTCTATTCGCTTTGAGCGCCAGGTGGACGAGACAGGCTGCGTCGACGTTGCCAACGTGACGTGTGCCCTCATTGAGGAGCTCGCCGGCGGCGAGGTTGCCCCCGGCTATGTGGACGTGTATCCCGCGCCCAAGACCATCGATTCCATCACCCTGCACTATCAGCGTGTTCTCGATATCTGCGGCGCTCCTATCGAGCGTGACTTCGTGGTGCGTTCATTGACGCGTTTGGGCTGCACGGTTGAGGAGGCGGGCGAGGATTACCTGGTCACGCCTCCGAGCTTCCGACCCGACCTTCCGCGCGAGATCGATCTTATCGAAGAGGTTTTGCGCCTGTGGGGCATGGGCCGCGTGGAGGCCACGATCCCCGCTGCCAAGAATCACATTGGCGGCCTGACGCACGAGCAGCAGCTTACGCGCAAGGTTGGCCAGATTCTGCGTGCCTGTGGTCTTAACGAGACCACGACCTTTGGCTTTGCTGCCCCGGGTGACCTCGAGAAGATCCATATGTCCGCTGATGGTCGCGGTGTGCCTGTCGTGCTCATGAATCCGCTGGTTGCCGAGCAGACCGAAATGCGTCGTTCGCTTCTTCCCGGTCTGTTGCAATCCGTTGCCTACAACGAGGCCCATGGCACGACCAACGTGCACCTGTATGAGATCGGCACTCTTTTCCATGGCCGCGAGAACGCGAGCCTGCCGCGCGAGACGCAGTCCGTGGCAGGTGTGCTTACGGGTTCCTGGACCGATCAGACCTGGAATAACACTGTTGATAAGCTGCGCTTCTTTGCCGGTAAGGGCATTGTCGAAGAGCTGCTTGAGCAGCTGCGCGTCCCTAAGGTGCGCTTCCGCGTGGCCGAGGGCGAGGGCTATGACTTCTTGCAGCCGGGCCGTGCCGCCGAGGTCCTTTCTGGCGGTACCGTGCTGGGTTGGGTGGGCGAGATTCACCCTGAGGCGCGCGAGGCCATGGATATCGATCAGATTGTGGTTGCCTTCGAGCTTGATCTTGACAAGCTTATCAAGGGAGCGCATAACCAGGAGAACTATCATGAGTTCTCGCCGTTCCCGGCCGTTCAGCACGACCTCGCTATCGTTGTTCCCGACGAGGTGACCTGCGAAGACCTGCTGCAGCGCATCACGAGTGCCGGCGGCAAGCTGCTCGAGAGCGTGCGTCTGTTCGACGTCTACCGCGATCCCATTCGCGTGGGCGTGGGCAAGAAGTCCATGGCGTTCTCGCTGACGTATCGCTCCGACGACCATACGCTCACGAGCGACGAGGTCGAGCGCGCGCACGGCAAGATCGTCACTAAACTGTGCAAGGCAACGGGCGGCGAGGTTCGCAGCTAGTCTGGCACATGTTGCGATAGATGTATTTGGAGCACCCTGAATTTAGGGTGCTCCCTTGTTTTACCTGCGGACATGTTGATTGAGAGGTAGCTTTCTTTGCCAAGCTGGAACATACATATCGCCGAGGCCGAAAAGCTCCTTGCACGCGACGGCTCCGTGGCGGCACTCGTGCGCGATCGCAATGCCTTCTTGTTTGGCAGCGTGGTTCCCGATGTACCCGTGGGCTATATGGTGCCGGATATTGCCGACCCCATCCCGTATCGCATCACGCATTTTGCCGAATCTGAGCCTATCCCTAAGCCGCGTGCGCATGAGTTTTGGGATGGCTACGTGGTGCCGCTGCTGCACCACGCCGGCTGCGGCTCATGTGTGGAGACGACCACCATCGCTCAGGAGCGCGAACGCGTGAATCGCGTTCACTATCCGCATCGCTATGATGGCGTGTCGGACCTGCCGCCTGTTTCGCCTGCAGAATTCTCGACACAACCCGACGACGTAGAGCAGTCCCTGTTTGACCTTACGCTTGGCACATGGGTGCACTTGCTTGCTGATAACATCTGGAACACCCGCGTAAACGAATACCTTGCGGCGCGGGGCGGCAAACCCAGCGAGGAATTTCGCATTAAGAAGCAAGGCGATTTCGATTGGTTTGGCAAAACGCTGCGCCTCGAAAGCATCGTGCGCGCTACGCCGCGCCTTACGGCTGCGGCGACTGCCTTTGCACAATATTCCATTTCGAGCGACGATGTGCTCAAGACCGTCGGCGTTATTCACGAGGTGGTGCGCGAGAATCCCGGCCGAGCGGAGCATCCACCGTATCGTCTGCTCACCGAGGCGTTTTTTAGCGAGACGTTTTCCGAGGTATTGGATACAACGGAGCGGCTTGTTGCCGAGGTACGGCAGAAGATGAGCTGCTAGCTAGAATAGCGGGCGCGGTAAGGCAAAGATCTAAATGAAAAGGAGTCCGGAAGGAATTACCTTCCGGACCCCTTACTACGGGTGCAAGGTATTGCAGGCGCGACTATCGAACCTGGGCCACGTAGGCGACGTTCGTGGAAGAAAACTTGCCCTCTGCCTGGACGCACATGCGCGGATCGCCGGCAGTTGCCACGGTGAGCTCGCCCGGATTGACGTAGCCGAGCTCCTTGGCGGTCTCGATTGCCTTCATGATGGTGCCGTTAACGGTACCCTGCGTGATAGCGGCAAGGTGCGGCTGCACACCCCAGTACATGATCATCTGCTGGACGGCCCACTCATGGCGGGAGAATGCGCAGATGGGCATGTTGGGACGGAAGTGCGAAATCAGGCGTGCCGTACGGCCGGTGGTGGTAGGAACGGTGATGCACTTGGCGCCAATGGTGGTAGCCATGTTGACGGCAGAAAGACCCACGACGTTGTTGACGGCGCGCGTGGTCGAAGCGCCTTCTGGCACGACGAGCGGAGCGTGATCAGCCAGGTACTTCTCGGTCTCGAGTGCAATGCTGGCCTGCATCTTCACTGCCTCGACCGGGTACATGCCGGCAGCGGACTCGCCGGAGAGCATGACGGCGTCGGTGCCATCGTAGATGGCGTTTGCGACGTCGGCAACCTCGGCACGGGTCGGGCGCGGGTTATGCTGCATGGAATCGAGCATCTGCGTAGCGGTGATGACGGGCTTGTAAGCGTCGTTGCACTTGCGGATGATCTCTTTTTGGATATGCGGCACCAACTGTGGGGCGATCTCGATGCCCAGGTCGCCGCGGGCAACCATGATGCCGTCGGAAGCCTCGAGGATCTCGTCGAAGTTCTCGACGCCCAAAGCACACTCGATCTTGGGGAAGATCGTCACGTGCTCGCCGCCGTTCAGGACACAGAGCTCGCGAATTTCCTCGACTGCCTTACCGTCGCGGATGAAGGAGGCAGCGATGTAGTCGATGCCCTCCTTGAGACCAAAAAGGATGTCTGCGCGGTCGCGCTCGGTGATGGCGGGTAGGCTGATGTTCACGTTGGGCATGTTGACGCCCTTGCGCTCGCCGATCTCGCCGCTGTTCTTGACGACGCAGTGGATGTCGTTGCCCTCGACGAACTCGACTTCAAGGCCGACCAGGCCGTCGTCGATCAAGATCGTGGATCCCTTGGTGACTTCTTTGGGGAGGTTGAGGTAATCGAGCGAGATGTGCTCAGCGGTGCCGAGGTTGTCCTCGGTGGTCGGGGCGGCGGTTACGATGATGGGGTCGCCCTCGGTGACGGTGACCTTCTTGTGGTCTTTGAGCAGACCGGTGCGAACCTCGGGGCCCTTGGTGTCGAGCAGGATGCCGACGGGCTGGCCGAGCTCTGCGGCAAGACGGCGCACGCGCTCGATGCGCTCGTGATGCTCCTCGTAGGAACCGTGGGAGAAGTTAAAGCGGGCGACGTTCATGCCGGCCTTGATCATTTCGCGCAACGTATCCTCGTTGTCGCAAGCCGGGCCCATGGTGCAGACGATTTTTGTACGTTTGAACATGCATACCTCCATAGAAGTCGGTGCCGATGCTTCCACTTTGAAAACAGTATACGACAGGATGTTGCTTTCGATTACGAAAGAATCCGAAACTTACAAACTCTCCTACCTGCAGAAATAATAAATGAAACGAAAGAAATTAGCTTCGTTACGATGCACGTTCGCTGAGAAGAAAGGAGCGCGTACGCAGGGGAAACGGGCCTGGGGGTATCGAGGCGACCTGGATGCTGTCGAGCCGCCAAGGAATGTAGGCTTTCGGAATAATACGGTACAAATAGCGCAACAAAACGATGTTTGCCCTGCGTTAGGCTTCGATAAAGAAATGTCGATGAAATTGCGGAGCCTGGACGATGTCTGCCGCTCGGCACAGCGCGTCTTCGACCTTTTGGGTACTATAAGGGGACTGCAAATCGCTGCTAAGCACGGCAGCCTTGATGAGCCCTTGCCCTTCTCCTGGGAATTATGATCGGGCATCAATCTGCTTGGCAGCTCAATCATCCCAGGAGGGGAATCTATGCAACGTGAATACTTGGCCGACGCCAAGGACGTGCTCGATGCGCAGGCAACGAGTGCTGAGGACGGCCTGACCTCTGCTGTCGCTGCCGACAGGCTGCGCCAGACAGGCCCCAACAAACTTGACGAAGCGGCTCCTGTTCCGCTGTGGAAGCGCTTCTTTGAGCAGATGGCAGATCCTATGGTCATCATGCTTATCGTGGCAGCTGTCATCTCGGCTCTCACCGGTATGGTGAAGGGCGAGGCCGATTTTGCCGACGTGATTATCATCATGTTCGTCGTCGTGGTGAACTCCGTTCTCGGCGTTGTGCAGGAGGCGAAGAGCGAAGAGGCTTTGGCTGCCCTTCAGGAGATGAGTGCGGCCCAGTCCAAGGTCATGCGTGACGGCAAGTTGTGCCATCTGCCGAGCGCCGAGCTCGTTCCTGGCGATATCGTGCTGCTCGAGGCCGGCGACTCGGTGCCTGCCGACTGCCGTGTGCTCGAGAGCGCCACGATGAAGATCGAGGAGGCGGCGCTTACCGGAGAGTCCGTGCCTGTCGAGAAGCACGCTCGCACGATTGAGCTTGCCGCCGGTGCCGATGATGTGCCGCTCGGCGACCGCAAGAACATGTGCTATATGGGTTCTACGGTGGTCTATGGCCGTGGTCGCGCTGTTGTGGTGGGAACCGGCATGGATACCGAGATGGGCAAGATCGCCGGCGCCCTCGCCGATGCCAAGGAGGAGCTGACGCCCCTTCAGGTCAAGCTGGCCGAGCTTAGCCGCATCCTTACCGTTATGGTTATCGTTATCTGCGTCGTTATCTTTGGCGTGGACATCCTCCGCCATGGCGTGGGCAACGTTATGGCCGATCCCTCGGCGCTGCTCGACACCTTTATGGTTGCCGTCTCGTTGGCCGTTGCCGCAATCCCCGAGGGCCTTGTTGCCGTTGTGACCATCGTGCTTTCGCTCGGTGTGACCAAGATGGCCAAGCGTCAGGCGATTATTCGCAAGCTCTCTGCCGTCGAGACCCTCGGCTGCACACAGACCATTTGCTCCGATAAGACCGGTACCCTTACCCAAAACAAGATGACCGTGGTCAAGCACGAGCTCGCTGCTCCCGAGGAGAAGTTTCTTGCCGGCATGGCCTTGTGCTCCGATGCTACGTGGGACGAGGAGCTGGGCGAGGCCGTGGGCGAGCCCACTGAGTGCGCACTGGTAAACGATGCCGGCAAGGCGGGCCTCACGGGCCTTGCCACCGAGCATCCGCGTGTGGGCGAGGCGCCGTTCGACTCGGGCCGCAAGATGATGTCCGTTGTGGTGGAGACCCTCGATGGTGCTTACGAGCAGTACACCAAGGGCGCGCCCGACGTTGTTTTGGGCCTGTGCACTCATATATATGAAGGCGATGCTATCGTTGAGCTGACCGACGAGCGCCGCGCGCAGATCGCTGCTGCCAACAAGTCCATGGCCGACGAGGCCTTGCGCGTCCTTGCCCTGGCAAGCCGTTCGTATGACGAGATTCCCGCCGATTGCTCCGCCTCGGCCCTTGAGCACGACATGGTGTTTTGCGGCCTTTCGGGCATGATCGACCCGGTCCGTCCGGAGGCCTCCGCTGCCATCAAGGAGGCTCATGCCGCGGGTATCCGCACCGTTATGATCACGGGTGACCATATCGATACCGCTGTGGCTATCGCCAAGCAGCTGGGTATCGTTACGGATCGCAGCCAGGCCATCACCGGCGCCGAGCTCGATCGCATGAGCGAAGAGGAGCTCGACGCCCACATCGAGGACTTTGGCGTATACGCACGCGTTCAGCCCGAGCACAAGACGCGCATCGTCGAGGCGTGGAAGAGCCGCGACCAGATCGTGGCCATGACCGGCGACGGCGTGAACGACGCGCCCTCCATCAAGCGCGCCGATATTGGCATTGGCATGGGTATCACCGGCACCGACGTGACCAAGAACGTGGCTGACATGGTGCTTGCCGACGACAACTTCGCCACCATCATCGGTGCTTGCGAAGAGGGCCGTCGCATCTACGACAATATCCGCAAGGTCATCCAGTTCCTGCTCTCGGCAAACCTCGCCGAGGTCTTTAGCGTCTTTATCGCCACGCTCATTGGCTTTACCATCTTCCAGCCGGTACAGCTGCTGTGGGTGAACCTTGTGACCGATTGCTTCCCGGCGCTGGCGCTTGGCATGGAAGAGGCCGAGGGCGACGTTATGAAGCGCAAACCCCGTAATGCCAAGGACGGTGTCTTTGCCGGTCATATGGGCGTGGACTGCGTTGTTCAGGGCCTGATCATCACCGTACTGGTGCTCGCGAGCTTCTTTGTGGGTGTCTACTTTGATATGGGCTACATCCACATCTCCGATATGATTGCGGGCAATGCGGACGAAGAAGGCGTCATGATGGCGTTCATCACGCTCAACATGGTCGAGATCTTCCATTGCTTCAACATGCGCAGCCGTCGCGCTTCCCTGTTTACTATGAAGAAGCAGAACAAGTGGCTGTGGGCTTCTGCCGCGTTGGCGCTGGTGCTGACGGTAATCGTGACCGTGCAGCCGACGCTCGCCAATATGTTCTTTGGCCCTGTGACGCTTGAGCTTAAGGGCGTTATCGCCGCGCTGGTCCTGGCGTTCCTGATCATTCCCATCGTGGAGATCCAGAAGGCCATCATGCGCGCTATCGAGAAGGAGTAGGAGACACACATGGGCAAGGCAAAGAAGCGAGCGGGGTCGGCTCGTCGTTCGCGCGAGATATCGCGGGAGCAAGCTTGCATCGCCGCCGATTTGCCTGCCCTTGAGTCTTTGCATGACGTTCCCACGTTTGAGGATATGGGGGCGGATGCTGTTCAGGCCGCCGCGTTCGAAGCATGGGTTGCCGATGCGGCCCGTCGTGACGAACAGGCTGCCTCCGAGATGCACCTGGGCGTCGTCGTACGTTTGGATCGCGGGTTTCCGCTGGTGGCCTGCGCAGATCAGACTTTGCGCGCCGAGCATGCCGTGGGTTTTGCCAAGACACGCAGCGACGAGCAGGTGCTTTTGCCCGCCGTGGGCGATCGTGTTGTCGTTCGCATATCTGCTGGTCACGATATGGGTGTGATCGAGCACGTGCTGCCGCGGCACAGCTCTTTTGAGCGCTGGCGCGGCAAGAAACGCGGCGAGCGCCAGGTACTTGCGGCGAACATCGACGCTATCTTGGTCGTGCAGGCGTTGGGCTCTGTGCGCGATACGCTTGAGCTGGTATGCGACCGCATTGCACGCTCCATGGTGTTGGCGCTCGATTGTGGCGTTGAGCCCGTAATCGTGCTTACTAAGGCTGACCGCTGTGACGACGCCGAGCTCGAGCGCGTGGTGCGGGCGGTTCGACAGCTGGTGGGGGCGCAGGTGCGCGTGCTTGTTACGTCTTCGGTGGCAGGACAGGGCGTCGATGAAGTGCGTGCCTGCGTTCCGGCGGGTTCTTGCGCCATGATTTTGGGCGAATCGGGGGCTGGCAAATCGACGCTTCTGAATGCGCTGCTTGGCCATGAAGCGTTGGAGACCGGAGATGTGCGTGAGCGTGATGACGCGGGCCGTCACACTACGGTTGCCCGCGTTATGGTCTCGCTGGGTCACGATGCGGGTGTCATTGCCGACGCTCCGGGCTTGCGCAGTTTGCCGCTTGTCGGCCATGAGCGGGGGTTGGCAAAGATGTTTCCCGAGATCGTCGAGGCAGCTCGTGCCTGTCGCTTTAACGATTGCACGCATACCCATGAGCCGGGATGCGCGGTGTGCGAAGGCGTTGAAGAGGGCGCTATCGAGCGTATTCGTCTCGATGAGTTCCTTTCGCTTGCGCGCGAGATGCGCGTGAGCGCTCAGTCGCTCGATCCAGATATTCATTTGGGGTAGAGCGCGGCTTCGGTTGGCGCACGTGTACATAGCTGAGAAATTGCAAGGCCGCCGTCTTGGCGGCTTTTTCTTTGCGCGATTGTTTGAAGGGCATCGATGCTGGTCGATGCCCTTTTTTTATGTTTGTGGGGCATGTTTGGTGCCCTGGCGCCGCGAAGGTATCGCACAAGTGTCGCGGCATTCTCCCCTCAAATCTAACAAGGCATGTGAGAAATGGGGGAGAGATTTGTAAGACCGTGATTTGACTTCTCATATTGATTACGGCGCATGCCATGTTCCTGAGCACAATCGAGATAGCAAAGACACGGGTCTTTGCTGCAGGCATTTGGGGGTGGCGATGAGAAAGAAGGCGCGTGTTGTCGTAAGCGTTGCTATGGGCTTGCTTGCTGCTGTATTGACCTGCTGGTATGTGACTTCGGTGCGTGAAGAAGCCCAGGTGAGGCAGCGCGAGACGATCGAATCGTACGGGGGAGACGCGACTCGGGTTTGTGTTGCCACCCGTGATATCGAGCCGGGCGAGCGAATCGATGACGGGAGCGTTGCCGTTGAGGATTGGGTTTCGAGTCTGCTGCCCTCGGATGCGTTTACGTCGATGGAGGAGGTCGCCGGAAAGACGGCGACCTCGCGCATACCCAAGCGTGCTGTGGTAAGTGCTGCGTACTTTATCGAGAAACCGGTGGGCTCATTGGAGGTTCCAGACGGAATGGTTGCGGTGTCGGTTGCAAGCGATGAGGAGCATGCCTTGGGCGGGGCGATCAAGGCGGGGGATCGCGTGGATGTCTATGCCTCGCGCGACTCCGTGGCAGACCTGTTGCTTTCGGCGCAGGTGCTCGATACGAGTTCGGAGCGTGTTGGGGGCGCTGCATTGAGCTGGGTGACGCTTGGGGTGGAACCCGAGCGGGTGCCGGAGCTTTTGGCGGTGACCTCTCAGGGGATGGTGACGATTGCAACAGGCGGTGCTTTCTCTTCGGGGGCCGCTTCAGAAAAAGGAGGCACGTCATGAGTTCGGTATGGCTGCTGTGCGCCGCGAGATCCAATGTGCGCGAACTGACGGAGGAGGTCGAGCGCCGGTGTCCTCGCGCGCAGTTGATGCGCATGGGGTGCGAACAGGGCATATCCGACGTTGCTCGGGTGCTATTGCAGGTGGCGGTGGGGGCGGCTGTCTCGTTTGACGAGCCGGCGACGGCACAGCGCGTTGTGCGCGAGCTTGTTGGCGCGGGCTGGAGCGCTCCGATTGTGGTTCTTGTTGCGCGCAAGGATGCGGAAGCGGCGGCGCACCTGTTTGCCGCGGGCGCTACGGAGGTGATTGCAGCAGAGGGCGCGGCGTATGATTCACCTATATCAAGGGCAGAGACGAAGGATTGTCCCAAAGACGCAGGGGTGGCCGCGTCCCCTGCTGGAACTCATGAAGAAGTAGAAGTGCACCCGGCGGAGGCGGATGAGCTTGAGGATGTGCCCGAATGGCAGATCGACCGTTTTGCGGCTGATCTGGAGGAACCGCCATGGGTCGAGCCGCATGGGGTGACGGGGCCGTTTCCCGAAAGCGGGGACAGGGTGTCCCGTGCGCGCGAGGTCGACGAGGCTTCGCACAGCGTGGCGGCGCCGATGGCGGTGCCGGCCTTTGCAAAGATGGCTGTAGGAGATGAACTGCCTGAAGAGGAGGCCATGGGGCCTGATTCGGTGGATGGCAAGCAAGCTTGCGAGCGGGAAGTGGTGTCTTCCGCGCATACGGGTACGGTTCTCGAGGAGAAGATCGCAGCCCCCGTCTCCACCTCTTCTGGCGGGGTGCCGCTTGTCGCGGTCATATCCGGAAGGGGCGGGGGGGGCAAGACCACGTTGACGGCTGCAATGGCGTTTGCTGCGGCGTCGATGGGATTGCGCGCTGCGGTGCTCGATTTGGACCTGATGTTTGGAAATATGTACGACATGGTGGGGGTCGATGAGCCAAATGACCTGGCATCTCTTGCTGTGGAAGACCCTGATTTTAAGGGGATTGAGGCTGGCGCTGAGGCAACAGCCATGCGTGTGGCTCCAGGGGTGACCTTGTGGGGGCCGGCGCTTTTGCCCGAGCGTGCCGAATTGCTTTCGGGTCCTGTGGAGCGGCTGATTGGGCTTTTGCGACAAGAAGCGGACATTATCTTTGCCGATACTTCGACGTTTTGGGGTGATAGCGTTGCCTGTGCTGTCGCGCAATGCGATCGCTGCATTGTCGTTGGACAGGCAGGGTGCGCGTCTTCGGCGGTTCGTGCGATTGAGCTGGCAAGCCGAATCGGCGTGGCAAAAACAAAGATGACGTCGGTGTTCAATCGGTTTGGACGCGCGGGCAATCAGGAGGAGCAAGCGCTTCGCTTTGAAATGGCGATCTCGTTGCGTTCTCGCATGCGCGTATCCGAAGGCGGCGATGCCCTGGAGCAAATGCAGGCGTTTGGTCGCTTGGGGGAATTTGTAGCACAGGAGTCTGCGTTTTCCCGTGATGTGACAGAGCTTGTACATTGTGTGGCAAAGGAGCTCGGTTGCGACATTGGAGCATGGGAGCAGGCTTACCAGGCGCGAACCCAGCAGGCAAACGGGCGCGGGCGCCGACGCTTTTTGCGCAAAAAGCAGCGGGGTGAAAAGTCATGAGCGTGTTGGAGCGCGTTCGACGTGCCGAGTCGATTTCGAGCGCATCTTCGCCCATGCCCTTGCGTTATGCGGAGCTAAAACGAAGCGTAAAGCAAGAGATGCTGGAGCGCGTGGGTTATGACGAGGTGTCGCGAATGGCTGCGGCTGTTTCGTCGGAACGCTCGCGCGAGGAGTTGCGCCCGGCAATCGAAGCCGTGCTCAACGCACGGGAGACGGTCTCGCTGACGGCACAGGAGCAAACGCGGATTGTCCGTGAGATTCTCGATGACGTGGTGGGGCTCGGCCCTTTGCAAGAGTTACTAGACGATGACAGCGTGAGCGAGATCATGGTCAACGGGTGCGATGCGATTTTTTTCGAACGCGCGGGAAAGCTCTATCCGATGCGCGACGTATTTGCAGACGATGAACAAATTCGCGTGATCATCGACCGGATTATCTCGCCATTGGGTCGCCGTATCGATGAGCGGAGTCCTATCGTGAACGCTCGCCTCCCAAGCGTGTATCGCGTGAATGCAGTGATTCCGCCCATTGCAATTGACGGGCCGGTGCTCACGATTAGGAAGTTTTCTGACCGGATTACCTCTTTGGGCGAGCTGGTGGAATTGGGCTCTTTGCCTTCGTGGTATGCGCAGCTGCTTTCTTGTGCGGTTTCGTTGCGGCAAGATTTGGCGGTTGCCGGCGGCACGGGATCGGGTAAGACCACGCTGCTCAATGCCCTTTCCTGCGAGATTGATTTAGGCGAGCGCATCGTGACCATCGAGGATTCTGCGGAGCTTAAATTTGCGCGCCATCCCCATGTAGTGCGCCTGGAGGCTCGTACGGAGTCGATAGAGGGCAAAGGAGAGGTGAGCATCAGGCAGCTGGTGGCAAACGCACTGCGTATGCGGCCCGATCGTATCGTGGTGGGTGAGGTACGCGGCGAAGAGTGCATTGACATGCTGCAGGCCATGAATACGGGCCACGATGGCTCGCTCACCACATTGCATGCGGGTACGGCGCGCGAGGTGATTGTGCGCCTAACGCTGCTTTCTCGTTATGGCATCGATCTTCCGGGTGATCTGATTGAGGAGCAGATTGCCATGGCGCTTGACGGAATCGTTATGTCGCAGCGCATGCCGGATGGACGGCGCTTCGTGTCGTCGTTTACGGGCGTGACACGCGCCCCGGAAGGCGGCGTGCAGCTAGAGGAGTATGTCTCGTTTGATCCGGCGACAACAACCTGGTTGCTTTTGCGAGAGCCGCCGTTTATTGCAGAAGGAGTACGCTCTGGCGCGATTGCTCGGGAGGAGGTCGAGCGATGGAGATCCTTGTGTCCGCGGGAAGCGGAGCCCTCGTATGCCTAAGCGTTTGGATAGCGCTTGGGACAACTGCCGGTGAGCCCGCTCTTGCATGGGGATCGAAGCCGTCTTTGTTGCGTGCGTGGTGCCGGTCCTTGGGGTCGTTTGGTCTTGCGCGACGGCTGAGGTTGCTCCCGGGGGTGGAAGGGGCGGTGAGTGAGATTGGGGAGCTCTCATGGCGCGGCAAGCGTCCCTTTGCACTGCATTCGTTTACCGAGCGCCTGGGCGCTTTTGTGCTGGTTGTCTTTGCAGCTGGGGTGCTCGGTCTTCTCTTGGTGTGGTCGCCATGGGGCGTGCTGTTTGCGATTGTACCCCCGGTTGTTCTGTGCTTGGTGCGCTCTCGTCGTTTGCGCGATCGCGCAAGAAGACTTGAAGTTGCCATGCCAGAGGCTTTTGGCTCCCTTGCTATCTCGCTTGCTTCGGGCTATTCGCTTCCACAGGCGATGCGATTTGTCGGGGCACGTTCGGCGGAACCTATTCGGACGGAGTTCATGCGCGTCTCGTTTGCAGTGAACTGCGGTGTGCCTGCAACAGAGGCGCTCGATGCCATGCTCGAACGTCTCGATGCCCCTGGCCTCGAGCTCGTTGTTTTGGCTCTCAAGGTATCCAAACGCACGGGAGCCCCTTTGGGGGAGTTGCTGCGCGAAGCGGCCCAGCTGTGTCATGAGCGGCTGGAGCTCAAGCGCATGCTGGATGTAAAGACGTCGCAGGCGCGTATGTCTGCCCGGCTTGTTGCGGGGATGCCAGCGGCGATGATCGCGTTTTTGACGCTGCTGTCGACGGATTTTAGGGCAGGTCTTGCAACGACCGTGGGGGCAATGTCGATCGCTGTGGCGTTGACGCTCAACGCCGGCGCTTGGGTGGCTATTCGAAAGATCATGCATGTGGAGGTGTAGGTAACGTGTCGGTGGATGCTGCGATGTTGCTGCTCGTGGGTAGCGCATGGGGCGCATGCCTTTGGACGGCAGGCGGTCTTATGCCGTCTGATGCTCGGCGGTGGTTGCTGGCCTTGCGTTCGAGGGCCATTGCGCGCGGGAAGCGCGCGGTGTCTGTGAAAAGTGGTGCGAAGAGCGAAAAAACCTCGCTCTCGGATGTGTCCGAGATGACAGATATCGTGCGTCTGGGTTTGCTGGCAGGGCTTTCTTTTGATGCTGCGCTCGAGATGTACTGTGCGAATAAGCCGGGTCTGCTTTCGCGCTCACTGGCTCGCGCCCGCATGTGCTGGCAGACGGGTATGGCTTCGCGCGAGGATGCCCTTGCCGAGGTCGCCCGGGTGACGCATGTGCGTCAACTCGAATCGTTTGCTGCGGCGGTTGGACAGGCGCATGTGCTTGGTGCCCCTCTTGCCGATACGCTCGCTCGCCAGGGAATCGAGATGCGAAGCGCCCATAGGGCAGATGTCGAGCGCCAGATTGAGCGCGCTCCCGTCAAGCTGCTTGTGCCCACGGGGACGCTGATATTGCCTGCTTTGTTGCTGTCCATATTGGGTCCGCTGCTTGCTGCGAGCGGAATGATCTAAGGAGGAAAGAGATGGGGCATTGGTTTGAGAGCGCGAAGCAAAGACTGTATTTCTTGGTACAGAAGGCCGCGAGCACGGTTCGCATCGTTGCAAACGAACGCAGCGCGCAGGGGACGACGGAGTACGCCATTCTTGTTGGCGTATTGGTGGTGATTGCCATTTTGGCCATCGTTGCGTTTCGCGGCAAGGTGACCGAACTGTGGGATGCAATCGCATCGGGAATTAACAGTCTGTAGATCATGAGGTCATCTTCCCGTCGCATTTTGTGGATCGCGCTTGCGTTAGCGCTGGTTTCGGTGTCACTTCTTTTGATTGCGCAAAGACAAGATAAGAAGCCATCGTCTGCTGGTGTCGAGCTTTCCGAAGAAGAGCAGCAGGCGGTGCGAGAAATTCAAAACGTCCAGACAAAAGAAAGCTCACGCGCGACGTTTCTCGATGATTTGCAGGCACAGGAATCGGTTGGAGCAGAAGGGCAATCGCGTGCGGTGATCTGGCGGGAAGAGTCTGACGTGCCGCAAAGTGCGGCAGCTGCGCTCGAAGCGTATCGGGCACAGGGCGCAGGCAAGCTTATGTGCGGTGGCTACATGGACATCAAGGGAAATGTATGGGGCGGCATCGTTATGTCTCGTACATGGGTCGACATCATCTATGTCACAAGCACCGAGGACGGCGCCGCCAGTACGCTGCGCATCGTGCGCCTGTCTGCCGAGAACGTGGGGTGAGGTGCATATGGATGAAATGGCGCGGTCATCATGCGAAACGAAGCGCTGTAAGAAGGTGCTTTGCGAGACATCGGCGCAAGCGGCGCTGGAATATGCGCTCACGGTGTTCGCACTTTTGGCGATCGTCTTGGCGCTGGGGCTACTGTGGCGTGCAGGGCAGGATGGAACCTTGGCAGCGTTGGTGGAGGCGGCGGCATCGCACGGCTTTGACGCGGGAGGGCTTATCGACATCTCCTTGTATTGAGCCGGTACGCGAGTGTTCCGCTCAGGCGACGGTGGAGGCCGCATTGCTGCTGCCCTCGTTTCTCATTCTTTTGCTGCTAATGATCCAACCGGTATGCCTGCTATATACGCGAGCGGTTATGGAATCGGCAGCTTCGAGTGCAGCGCGAATCATGACTACGTCGGGGGAAGACGCCGACGAGGCGTGCCGCGCGTTTGTGCTCCGCAGGCTTCAGGCCGTGCCCAATGTGTCCATCTTTCACGAGGGAGGGCCCCTTTCGTGGGATATCGAGTTTGGGCATGCGAATGGCGAAGGGGTCTCGCGCGTGAAGATTCGCGGCGTTGCCAAACCCCTGCCGATTCTTGGTGCATTTGTACGTGCGTTTGCATCCGGTGAGCCCCAAGGAAACGTGGCGATTGAAGTGGAGGTGCTATATGCATCGCGCCCAGAATGGCTGGAGGGTGATTACGAAACGTGGATTTCCTCATGGGGAGCGTGAGGAGCGGGCAGATGCCGATTCGCAAAGCGGTTTGTGCGCAATCGACCTGTTCGTCACGGAGGAGGGCGCCTATACGACAGTGGCATCTGCAGTGGCGATGCTCGTCGTGCTCGCTCTGCTTTTCTCGGCCGTCTCGGCGGTATGGAGTCTATCACGCAGCGCGGATGTGCAAGCAGTTGCCGATAGTGCGGCGCTTGCGGGGTCAAACGTCGTGTCGTCCTATCACACGGCGGCAACGGTTGTCGATGCGAGTATTGCAAGTTTGGGTTTTGCGGGCCTTGCGATAACGGGAACGGGACTTGTCGCGCTGCTCATACCGGGTGCTCGCTCTCAGGGAGTGAAGGCGATTGATGCCGGGCTGCGCATTTTGGACATGAGAAACGACTTCGCGCGTTCTGCTTCGAAAGGGTTAAAGACGCTCGAGGCATCGCTGCCGTATCTTGTTGCGGCAAATGCAACGCGCCTGTGCGCGGAGAGCAAAACGGATGCAATGGTGTATACCGGTACAGCGCTTGCGGTGCCCTTTGCCTCGGCATCCGAGTTTCCCGCGCTTGAAGGTGAGGGTGTCAATCTCGAGGCGTTGAGCGAGGCGGCGTCGGATCTGGATAAAACCGCGAGCGAGCTCGAGGATGCATCGCGCGAGACGGCGCAGGCAAGGAAACGAGCCTGGATTGCCGACTGCGGCCGCGAGGGCCATAACATGCAGGAGCGCGCGTCAAGCTTGACGGGTCTTTCGCCCCAGCAGAACCCAGATTATGCTTCGAGTGTGGCCTGGAGCCCAGAGGTTGGCATCGCGCGCACGAAGGCCTATTACCAGTGGCGCTTGGATCACGAGAAGCCCGACGGCACGAGCGTCGAGGCGGCGGTCGATTCCGCAGCGAGAAGTGCGTTTTACCGGTATGCGCTCGATGCGTTTGAGCCTGCTCAGGTTGTTGAGTATGACGGGAGTGTGGTCTCCACGGTTCCATTGCTGCCCCGCAACAAGCAGGAGATTAAGCAGACGGCCCTTTATACCCAGGCTTTGTGGCCCACAACGTATGAGCCCGAGGGGCAAACAGTCCATTATGGTGTCGACTGCCCTGGTGCGACAGGGGCAGCGGGCCCCGTTATTTCGCTATCGGCGGCGGATGGTGGCCAGGCGCGCACGTGCGCAGTATGCCATTTTGGCACGAGCGATATGGGGAAGACCCCTGCGGCTTCGACCTCTATCGACAACGGATATGAATACCATTTGCGTGAGTACACCCTTGCGCTTAACGAATATGTTGACTGCCGAAATCGAGAGCTCGAATTGGAACAAAAGGCGCAAGCCCAGGCAGGGGAGGCGGGAGATTCGTTTGAGGAGGCGCTTTCGGCGCTTTCCTCTAAGCGTCCGCGCATTGCGCCGCCCGGTCGATTTGGCTGTGTGGCGGCGGTCACCTGTGGTGAGATTGAGGCACCCGATGCGCTTGATACATCGTTTGCGGCGAGCCCCTCGTTGGGATCGCGCGCAGCCGTTTCCGCTTCTGCGTTGGCAAAGGACCCGGCAACGCGGGAGAACAATGTGCTCTCTCAGTTCTTTTCCACAGTGGAAGAACGAAGTTCGGATCAAGGGCCGATGGGTCTTGTGGGGAGCGTCATGGACTTGTGGGGAAGCCTGCTTGTTTCATATGGCGATATGGCTTCTGGGCTGAATTCGGCGTTTGATGGACTGACCTCGAAGCTCGATGGGATGGGCCTTGGCCCGGTTGGCTCTTGGCTCAAAGGCCGCCTGACCGATGCCGTTCGCGCATTGGGTTTAGAACCGGTGGACTTGAGCCTTCGAAAGCCGGTGCTTGTCGATTCTGACAAAGTGATTGAAAAGGCCGATATTCCTGCCGTGGCACAGGTTCAAAAGGCGGTACGTTCGATTCCCTTGAGCTCGACGGATCCGCGAGCGCTCATGCAGGCCTTGGGCTATCAGGTGGGGGAGTACATCGCGCAGCAGGAGTTTACGATCGCGGAGATTCCCCTTCCCGGTGGCGGGTCGATTCCGCTCATCATACGTTTGCGTGACATCGTGGGCGCTGCGGGAGGCGACAGATGATGCCTTGCATATTGAGGGAGAAGCGCGCGCAGGCGACGGTCGAGATGGCGGTTGTGGCGCCGGTGATGATTATCTTGGCGCTTATCGTCTACAACCTCATGCAGTTTGCCTGTGCGGTAGCTCGCTTTGATCGCGTGGCACCAGATGTCGTGCTGGCGCAAGGGGTGTCTCCCCAAGGCGATGCCACCTTGGGTAAAACTGCGACGGTGGAATCTGCATTGCAAGAGGCGATGGACCCTTATACGGTGCGGGTGGCGGTGACAAACGAGGCGGATGAGGCGTCGGGCACGGAGCTGCTTTCGCTTGTTGCTGCGCCACGGCGGTATCACTGCGAGATGACCTTCGAGCCCTGGCCGCAAAACATCGCGATTGCGGGCGTTGCGTTGGGGTCGCCTCTTCAGCTTAAGCATGAACGAACAGTGGTGATCGACCCATGGAGGCCGGGGGTGGTCTTGTGAGGTTGCTCCGAACGCGAGGGGAGACCGATTGGCTTTTGCAGGAAGTGGACCCGGTGTTGCGCATCCTTGGTTGGGAAAACGTGCGCGTGGTCATGGCGCAGACCTTTTTCGAGCGTCTCTTGGGGCTGCTCGCTCCTGTCTATCGGGCGGGCATGCGCGCCGACGGGGTTGCCATTGTCTTCCCTTGTTGTTCTTCGGTACACACGTGGTTCATGAAGCGGGACCTCGATATTGTCTTTCTGGATCGCAAGGGTGCCATGCTGCGTGTCTACTGGGATGTGAAGCCGGGGCGTCTGATTTTTTGTCCTGGTGCGAGTTTGGCGATCGAGCGCGTATCGACTAAAGAGTTCCCAGGTCAAGACTAGAAGACTCGCGCCTGTCTTGCGATTGCAGAATCCCAAGACAGGCATTTTTCAAAAAAAGTTGGGTTTTGCCGCTTGACCCTTATCTTCGATTTGGTATAGTAATCGAGCTGTCGTTCGCGACAGACATAGTGGCCAGATAGCTCAGTTGGTAGAGCAGCGGACTGAAAATCCGCGTGTCGAGGGTTCGACTCCCCCTCTGGCCACCCTTCGAATTGTGAAAAGCGTTCGGCATCGAGCCGGGCGCTTTTTTTATCGCTCCGTTCGATAGGGGGTCGGTATGGCAGAGAGAATTCACGGCGTCAACCTTTCCGGCTGGTTTATCCCCGAGACGTGGGTCTCGCCTTCGCTCTTTGCGGCGACGGGCGCCGCCAACGCGCTTGAGCTGCAACGCGCGTTGGGTCCGGCGGTGTATAGCGAGCGCCTGCGCCATCATTTCGAGACCTTCATCACCGAAGATGATTTTCGCCGCATCGCCGCAATCGGTTTCAATTCGGTGCGCATTCCCGTACCCTGGCATGTCTTTGGCGCTCAGGAGGATGCGTTCACGAATATCCCCGCAATCGACTATGTGGACCGCGCGATTGAGTGGGCCGAGAAATATGAGCTAAGCGTTTTGCTTTCTTTGGCAACGGTGCCCGGCGGCCAAGGGGATTCCAACGAGAGCCCTACGACCCCCGAGAGCACGGCGGACTGGCATTCCTCTAAAAATGGGCGTCACGTTGCGCTTACTACGCTCGAGAAGCTGGCCGCTCGCTATGGGTCTGCCGCGTCCTTGCTGGGAATCGAGTTGCTGGACTCGCCTGTGGTGAGCGTTCGCAAGAACATCTTTACCATGACGGATGGCATTCCCGCTCACTACCTGCGCAATTTCTATCGCGACGCCTACGCGCTTATGCGCGTGCATATGCCCGAGGAGAAGGCCATCGTGTTTTCTGCTTCGGGGCATCCGGACCTATGGAAGGGTTTTATGCGCGGCGGCAAGTACAAAAACGTCGTGATGGACCTTCACTTGTATCACTATCGCGATGAATCGGCTTGCGATATCACGTCGCCTAAGGGCATATCGCAGGCGATTGCGCGTAACAGGAAGCTATTGCGCGAAGCCGCTTCTACCGGTTTCCCCATTCTGGTGGGTGAGTGGTCGGCTGCCGCCTTACTTTCGAGCGCGAGCATGACCCCCGAAGGCCGCGCTGCCTACGAGCGCGTGTTCGTATCGAGCCAGCTGGCGAGCTTCGACACTGCATGGGGCTGGTACTTCCAGGCATGGAAGACCGAGAAGCGCATTCCCGCGTGGGATGCTCGTGTGGCGCTTGCGCCGCTTGAGCGCGCGATGATCGACTGACGGTAAAGAGAAGAGGTAGCGCATCGTATGAGCGGATGCCTGTATATGGTGGGCACGCCCATCGGCAACCTGGGCGATATGAGCCCGCGCGTGGCAGAGGCCTTTCGTGCCGCGGACGCCATCTGTTGCGAAGATACTCGCGTGACGTCCAAGCTTTTGGCGCATCTTGGTATATCCAAGACGCTCATTCGCTGCGACGAGAACGTTATCGTCCAGCGCGCTCCCGAACTCGTTGATCGCTTGCTGGCAGGCGAGACTTTAGCGTTTGCCTCCGACGCAGGCATGCCGAGCGTTTCCGATCCGGGTCAGGTCCTCGTCGACGCTGCTCGCGATGCGGGCGTCGAGGTGCAGGTGATTCCCGGCCCCTCTGCCTGCGTGACCGCCTTGGTGGCGAGCGGTATCTCCTGCGAGCATTTTTTCTTTGAGGGATTCTTGCCGCGTAAACACGGAGAACGCGTGCGTCGTCTAAGCGAGCTCGCGTGCATTCCCGGTGCCTTGCTTTTTTACGAGTCGCCCCATCGTGCAGCCGCCTCGCTCCAGGCGATAGCCAAGGTGTTCCCCAAGCGCCGAGTGGCGCTTTGCCGCGAGCTTACCAAACTGCACGAAGAGGTCTTGCGCGACAAAGCCCCGGCGTTGTTGGAAACGGTTCTTGCGCGCGGCGAGATGCGCGGTGAGATGGTCATTGTCGTGGCACCTCCCGATTCCGATGAGATGACGGGCATTGCGGTGCAGGTGGCTGCTCCCGACCAGCAGGAGCTTTTGGCAGAAGACATCGCCTGCGCCCTTGAGGCGGAGGAACCCGCTTCCGCCATCGCCAAGCGTCTGTCGCAAAAGTACTCCCTGCGCAAGCGCGAAGTGTATGCGCGCGTGCTCGTCATGCAAGAAGAACGCGACGCTGCCGCGCGCTAGAGCTTTTGTTCAGCACCATCTGCACCTGCGCATACGTTGCACTTTGCGCTACAATGACCTGCGGCTCATTCGCCTGCGGGGCACCATGCGCCGCCGCACGTTCGTAAAAGAGGTTCATCTATGGCAGACAAGCCCTCCTTCTTCATCACCACGCCCATCTACTACGTGAACGCCGACCCGCACCTGGGAACGGCCTACTCCACGATCCTTGCCGACGTGCAGGCGCGCTATCGCCGCGCTGCCGGCTATAACGTCAAGTTCCTCACCGGCATGGACGAGCATGGCGAGAAGGTGGCCGAGGCTGCCGAGAAGCACGGCATGACTCCTCAGGAGTGGACCGACAGCCAGGCTCCGCACTTTAAGGACCTGTGGAACGAGCTCGAGATTTCAAACGACGACTTTATCCGTACCACCGAGAAGCGTCAGCATGACGCCGTTCAGTACCTGTGGGAGCGCATGAAAGAGTCGGGCTACCTGTATAAGGGCAGCTACGACGGCTGGTACTGCGTGCCCGATGAGACCTACTTCACCGAGACGCAGGTTGAGAAGGGCGACGAGGAGTACGGCAGCCAGGGCCAGCATCTGTGCCCCGATTGCCATCGTCCGCTCGAGCGCGTGCAGGAGGAGTCCTACTTCTTCAAGCTTTCCGCGTTCCAGGACAAGCTGCTCAAGCTCTACGATGAGCATCCCGATTTTGTTCAGCCCGATTTTCGTATGAACGAGGTGCGCTCGTTTGTCGAGGGCGGCCTGAATGATCTTTCCGTCTCGCGCACGAGTTTTGACTGGGGCATTCCCGTCCCCTTTGACGAGGGCCATGTCACCTATGTGTGGTTTGACGCCCTGCTCAACTACATGACCTCGGTGGGTTACGGCGTCGATACGCCGGAGGCCAAGGCCGAGTTTGCCTATCGTTGGCCCGCGCAGTTCCATATCGTGGGCAAAGACATCATCCGCTTCCACTGCGTGATTTGGCCTGCCATGCTCATGGCTATCGGCGAGTCTCTGCCCGAGCACGTTTTTGCTCATGGCTTCCTCATGGTGCGCAACGAGGAGACCGGCAAGGGCGAGAAGATGTCCAAGAGCCGCGGCAACGCCATCGCTCCGCGCGAGGTCATCGACATGCTCGGCGTCGAGGGTTACCGCTACTACTTCATGACCGATGTCGTTCCGGGTACGGATGGCGCCATCAGCTTTGATCGTATGCAGCAGGTCTACAATGCCGACCTTGCCAATAGCTGGGGCAACCTCATTTCCCGTTCGCTCAACATGAGCGCCAAGTACTTCGATGGCTGCGCCCCCGCGCGTCCTGCCGATGCCGCCGCGTTCGCAAACCCGCTGGTGCAAATCGCCGAGGGCCTCTACGATCGCTACGCTGCCTGCATGGACAAGGTCGATTACGTGGGCGCTAAGGATGCTGTGATGGAGCTTATCCACGCGGCCAACCACTATATCGAGGATTGTGAGCCCTGGGGCTTGGCAAAGGACGAGGCCAAGCATGACGAGCTTGCGTTTGTGATCTACAACCTCCTCGAGGCGATTCGTATCGCAGCCCACCTGCTGGCTCCGTTTATGCCGCAGACGAGCGCGGAGGCTCTGCGCCGCATTGCTTGCGCCGATGAGGCCCAGTGCGACGATCTGCGCGCCGCTTGCGCATGGGGCGGTCTTGCCGGCGGTGCCCCCGTGGAGAAGGGCGACCCGCTGTTCCCGCGTCTTCAGGCAGACAAGTAAACGCCGTAGCCGTTTGCCATCACGCGATGTCGCGCCCCCGAGTGATCGGGGGCGCTTTTTATGCGTACTCGCATGAAGAGAAGTAAAATCATGCGAGATACGTGCCGAAAGTAGGAGATGTATATGATTCCTTCGCCGCAAGAAGCCTACGAGCTGCTCAAACAGTACAACTCCGACCCGTTCCACCTGGCGCATGGGCGTATTGTGGGCGAGGTCTTGCGCTGGTACGCCGCAGATATGGGCCACGCGGAGGAAGCTGACCTGTGGCAGACCGTGGGTACGCTTCATGACTTGGACTTTGAGATGTGGCCCGACGAGCACTGCGTGCGCACAGAGCAGCTCATGCGCGAGGCAGGTATCGACGAGGCTGTGGTGCGTGCTTGCTGCAGCCATGGATGGGGCCTCACGGGCACGCCTTATGAGCCCGAGTCCGATCTTGAAAAGGTCTTGTTTGCGGCCGACGAGCTCACCGGCTTGATTGGCGCTGCGGTGCTGATGCGTCCTTCCAAGAGCGTTGATGATCTGACGGTCAAATCGCTCAAGAAAAAGTTCAAGGATAAGAAGTTTGCCGCCGGCTGCTCGCGTGAGGTTATTGCTCAAGGTGCCGAGCGCCTGGGCTGGGATCTTTCCGAATTGATGGAAAAGACTATCGAGGCCATGAAGGTGAGCCCCTCTGCCCCTCATGGTGAGGAAGCTGCGGACTCCGAATAACACGCGCGCCATACCTGCGCTCCGACGAGAATGAGGATAGTTTCATGACGCAATCGCCGCTTGCAAGCGCTTCTGCCACGCGCCAGCTCCTTGAAGAGTTTGGCCTTGCGACAAAGCATCGCCTGGGTCAGAACTTTTTGATCGACAATCATGTAATCGAGCGCATTTGCAACCTTGCGGAGCTCGATGGAAGCGAGCTGGTGCTCGAGGTGGGGCCGGGTATTGGCACCCTCACTTTAGCGCTTACTCAGGAGGCATCGCGCGTGGTCTCTATTGAGGCCGACTCCGAGCTGGAACCGGTGTTGGCATCGCACGAGTACGATACCGATAATTTCCGCTTTATTATGGGCGACGCCCTTAAAGTGACGCCGGAGCAGATTGCGCAGGTAGCAGAAGGTGAGCCTACGGTCTTTGTGGCAAACCTGCCCTATAACGTTGCCGCGACGATTATCTTGCAGTTCTTCCAAACCATGCCTGCGCTCAAGCGCGCGGTGGTGATGGTTCAAAAAGAGGTTGCCGATCGCATCGCCGCAGCTCCTGGCAACGGAACATACGGCGGCTATACGGCAAAGCTCGGACTCTATGGCACAGTGACGGGGCGCTTTGAGGTGCCGCCGCGCTGCTTTATGCCTGCCCCGCATGTCGATTCTGCCGTGGTGCGTATCGACCGCATGGACATGGCGCTGCCCGACGGTCTGGGCGAAGAACAGGTGGCGCGCGTGATCGATGCCGCCTTTGCCCAACGCCGTAAGACCATTCGCAATTCCATGAGCGCAAACGGGTTTGAGAAAGACGTGCTCGATGCCGCCTTCGCCGCCGTCGGCATCGCGCCCACGACGCGTGCAGAGACGCTTGCAACCACCGATTTCATCGCGCTTGCCCAGGAGCTTGAACGTGTTCGATAGCATCAACCCGCCGACATTCATCAAAAAGAAAAAGACCGTCGAGGCGCCCGAGCCGTGGGCCCCTTTGTACGACACCCATGCGCATCTGCTCTCGTTTTGGGACAAAGACCCGCTTGAGTGTTTGAGGCGTGCCCGCCGTGCCGGCGTGGATGCCCTGGTGACGCTCATCGATCCCGTGGGCGACAAGATGGACCCTGCTGTTTTTTCGCAGTGGTTGCGCACCTCGATTATCGAGGCCGTACCGGCAGGGGAGATTCCTACTCTCAAATATCTGGCGGGTGTGCACCCGTATGGTGCGCTCGATTATACGGACGATATCCATGCGCGCATCGAGGCGGCACTCGCCGATCCTCTCTGCGCGGGGATCGGCGAGATTGGCCTTGATTATCACTTCGATGCCGAAGACGATGTGTCGCCGTGCGACCACGACGTGCAGATGTCTTGCATGGCTCGTCAGCTTGAACTTGCCCGTGCGCATAACGTGCCGGTCGAGCTGCATCTGCGCCACGAAGCTTCCGACGAACAGCGTACATCTCATGTGGATGCCGAGCGCGTCTTGCGCGAAGTGGGCATACCGCAGGCGGGATGCGTGCTCCATTGCTTTGGCGAGGACCGTGCCACGATGGAGCGCTTTTGCGATCTGGGGTGCTATATCGCCTATGGCGGAGCGGCTACGTTCAAGCGCAATACCGAGGTTCGCGAGGCCTTTGCGGCAACGCCTCTCGATCGTCTGCTTTTTGAGACCGACTGCCCCTATATGGCACCCGAGCCCATTCGCGGCCTTGAATGCGAGCCTGCGATGATCGGCCTTACGGTTCGTGCTCTTATTAACGATCGCGTTGACCGTACGGGAGAATCTGCCCAGGTTATTGCGCAAGCAGCGTGGGATAACGCCCAACGCTTGTTTGTCGACCGCCCGGACGTCTAATCTCGGCTTCTAGCGCGATATCCCGTTTGCTGGCATAAGATTGCCGATGCGCTTACAAACCGTCACTTCTATGAAGCGCGGGGGATGGAGCATACGCATGTCAAGCTCACACGGGGCTGTAGGCTCGGCATCTTTTTATAATGCGCGGGCAATCGAATTGTCTACCCGCGTGACGACGGTGTAGGATTGCCTCAACCATCACGAGAGGGAGGGTTCTATGTCTAAGAAAAAGCCTTGTGAGCTTAAAGGAACCGCAGGCGCGATTGCGGCTATTCCGTATCGTGAGCCGCGGCAGGCAGATAATCATTGCCTTGAGGGCTCATGGGACCTGCATACCCATTCGACGTTCTCGGACGGCGAATATACGGTAGATGAGCTTATCGAGCAGGCACGTACGTGCGGATTGGCACGTCTTGCCATCACTGATCACGATAGCGTGTCTCAGCTATCCTTCATTCGCGATCGAGCGCGCGCCCTCGATTTCCCGGTCCTTGCGGGGTGCGAGGTCTCGGCTGTCAATCCCAAGACCGGCAAGAAGGTTCACATTCTGGCGTACGGACTTGAGGCTACACCCGACGGCTCGGGTCCGCTTGAGCGTATCGTTGCCCAAACGCAGTACTTGCGCACGGCGAACAGCCTGTGGCAGGCTTGGCGCCTCAAGCAGGCAAACGTTGAGTTTTCGGGCAAACAGCTCTCCATCGATGAGGTCTGTGAGGTTGCCGCCCAAAGTACGAGCGTCTACAAGACGCATATCATGCAGGCGCTGACGGGCCGCCCTAAGAACGACCCGGATTATCAGTTCTGCTGGGATGTGTTCTTCAAAAAGGACGGTATCGCCGCGCGTTCCATCGAGTATCCCAAGGTAAAAAAGGTTGTGCGTGCCATTCGTGAGCAGGGTGGCGTACCGGTGCTCGCCCATCCAGGTCAAAAAGACTCGTGGTCTGCCATCCCCGATTTGATTTCCTGTGGTCTCATGGGCATCGAGGCATATCATCCTTCGCATACGCCCGAAGACGTTGATCGCGCCTTTGAGGCGGCAGAGCGTTTTGGCCTTTTCGTTACCGGCGGCAGCGATTTCCATGGCCGCTACAGCTCGGCTCCTTGTTTGGGTACCGCGTATCTGGCGCCGCAGGAGGCCACTGAGCGCCTGAATGCCCTCTTCGAGATTGAGCAAACGCTGCAATAGGATTGGGCTTTCGGCGCCATCGGCCATTCAAAGCGTGATGTAAAACGAGCCCGTGCAAGACCGCAGGTCTGCACGGGCTCGTTTTTGCGTATCGATATGCCGGGACGTATTACTTCGTGCCGTCGATCTCTAGGGGCGAGGGCGCTGTGGCGACGAGACTGGATTCTGCTTGTTGCGGCTGACCCGTCACCAGGCGAAAGAGGCGGTCAAGCTGGACCAGACACCATTCTAAAGGATTTGGTGCCGCCTGATCTTGGGCGCAGACGAGCTTGACGGTGGCGACGGTATGGCCGTCCTGCACAAGGGTGAGGGTGCCCGCATCGTCGCCGCGCTTGATATCACCCGAGAGCGTCTTGAGGTCGAGTTTTTGCTTGACCTCTCCGGCGAGGCTGAATATCTGTGCCGTTTGCGTGGGATTCTCGGCGGTGACGTCGATGGTTTTATCGGTCCAGTCGGAGTCGGTGGCGCGCGCTACGAGCAGCTGGCCATCCGCTGCGGTCATGTTCGAGGTGACGGCGGGGTAGTCGACGATGTGGTCGTAGTACCAGTTGGCAAGGGTGAGGGTGTCGGCAAAGCGTACTTCGTCGCCATCGCATCCAAGCACAACGGTGTAGATTTCGCCGCCATTCTCGCGCGAGAACGCGCCCACAAAGCACTGCAGGGCCTCGTAGGTGCCGCCCGTTTTTCCGCCGATATTGCCGTTCGTGCCCAAAATCTTGTTGCGCTCGACCATCGTGATCTCGCGCTTGGTGCCATCGGCGCCGGTAACGTGCGCGACATTATCGGTAGAAGAGGTAAGTGCACGGAAGTCGTCATTGCGCATGGCGTAGGAAAACATGGTTGCGACATCGCGTGCAGAGGAGTGCATGTCGCCCTCCCAGCCGTCGAAATCAAGGCCGTGAGGGTTGGTGAACTTGCTGTCCATGCCCAGCTCCTGGGCCTTTTTGTTCATGGCATCGATAAAGACACCATAGGGGTCGTCGGAAGAAGGGTCGATAATCGCTCCGACAGAGCGCGCGATCGCCATGCCGGCATCGTTTCCCGAGGGGATGAGAAGTGCCCTCAGTGCCGTCTCGAGTGTCATGGTGTCGCCCTCTTTGAGGTCCGCTGAAGACTGGCCTACGGTTGCCGCGGCGTGGTCGACGGTGATGGTGGTGTCGAGCGGGGCGTTGTCGAGCGCCACGATGGCGGTCATGACCTTGGTGATCGAGGCGATCTTTACCTGCTCGTCGGCCGCACGCTCGTAATAGACGGTGCCGTCTTTGCCCACCACGATGGCGTGAAGTGCCGAGATGTCGGGACGGTCTGCCGCGGCGTCCTGGCGTTCGGATTCGGCGGTACCGCAGACGATATCGGTGTCGGGTTGGTCGGCCAGTGCAACGGCGGGCATGGCCGTGATGCACAGGGCACAAAGAAGCACCGCCATAAAGGCGGAAAGACGAAGGTTCAGGGCGTTATGGCGGGTGCTCACAATCGCTCGCTTTCATTCAGTGTCGGAGGGTGATGTCAGCGCAGTCGCGCAACGGCTCCCAGTATAGCTGCAATTGACCTGGAGAGGGCGGTTGGGCAGGCGGGGCGGGCCTATATATCGTCCTGGCGCAGTTACGCAGAGAGGGTTCACCCGTTCGAGGCGAACGGGTGAACCCTCTCGAGTATGTTTGAGCACAGGATGATATA
>OLNE01000253.1_pt1 | contig 57491 bp, 57 predicted proteins | sample 1672431 | NCBI WGS metagenome assembly OLNE01 (sample SAMEA3136685, study PRJEB25190) | human gut metagenome | reverse complement strand
AATCCAAGAGGATATATAGCTCTTTTAGAGTTTACACAGAATTAATTACAGTCTCAAAATAATTATCTACCTCCTACCCGATTCTAGAAATTAAGAAAGTTCTGCCACATTCTTGTAGCCCAGATGGAATTAATCATCAATGCCGTATTTATTTTCCAGCGCTTCTTCTGCTAATTCCAGTTCATCTTCCAGTTTTTCAATCGCGCGTTCTCTCGCTTTGTATGTCTCGAAGCTAATCTCTTTCATCTGGTAAGCATACTCAAATTCATCATCAAGTTTATCCAGTTCGTCATCAACTGCGTCTACCTGTTTTTTCAAAGCGTAGAATTGTTCGTGATTCTCAGTTGCATTTGTAGATCTTTTTGCATTGTTTACACTTTTTGTTATATTACGGATATCGTTTTCATAAGAAGAGAAATCATAATCCTTTTCGTTCACATTCTCTACTGCGTTTTCTGTGTTACTGATGTTATCATCATCGTCATCTGTATTTGATGTTACAACTTCCTGTGTCTTAATTTCTACATCTTCTGCTGCTCCATTATTGGATGAAGTGCATCCTGTAAAAGCAAATATTAATGTGAGAGATAATAAAACTACTAATATTTTTTTCATAACGTGTTCTCCTTTCGGCTCTTGGGTGTTTTGTTTTTGCTGTTATATGTATCATATAGGGGGAAGATTAAAAAAAGATTAAAACAAATAGTAATTTCAAAAAATGAAAAAAAGGACTCTAGCACACGAAAATGATTGGTATTATAATAATTACATTATGAGATTACTGATTGTAGAAGACGAGAATGATTTAAGAAACATTGTCAAAAAAAGGCTTGTCAAGGAACATTACAGTGTAGATGCCTGTGGGGATGGTCTGGAAGCGATGGATTATATCGATATGACTTCCTACGATGGTATTATTCTTGATATCATGTTGCCGGGAAAGGATGGATATGAAATCTTAAGAGAATTAAGGCGACGAGAAGATGATACACCGGTTCTGTTACTGACAGCAAAAGACAGCATTGAAGACCGCGTCAAAGGACTGGATCTTGGTGCCGATGATTACCTGATCAAACCATTTGCATTTGAAGAACTGCTTGCAAGAATCCGTGTCATGATGCGTAGAAAGCCACAATTTACATCCAATCAACTAAAAATAGCAGATCTTATTCTGGATCGTGACACAAGAAAGGTTACAAGAGCCGGAAATGAAATTGATCTTTCTGCAAAAGAATTTATGGTTCTGGAATGTCTTATGCGCAACAAAAATATCGTAATGACAAGACAGCAGATTGAACAGAATGCGTGGGACTTTGATTTTGAAGGTGGTTCCAATGTGATCGACGTATACATTCGTTATTTGCGAAAAAAAATCGATGCACAATATGAACAAAAACTCATCCACACTGTTCGCGGTGTCGGATATGTAATGAGGGAAAACGAATGAAACAGCTGACGATCAAGAAAAAAATTACGCTATGGTACACCGGAATCATTGCCGTAGTTCTTGGGACTATTTTAGTTCTCGTCCTTCTTTTTGTGGATAAGGTTGGAATTTCTGCGACAGAAGAAGAAATCATTGCCGCAGTGACTGGTTTCTCTTCAAATATTAATTTTCAGGATGATTCCTTTTATCTTGACGGCGATACCGAATTTTACGATGACGGTATTATGTTTTGTATTTATGACAAAAACGGACGCTTACTTTATGGAACGATTCCAACCCAATTTCCAGAAGAAACTATCCTCAAGTCGAATACACCGCGAATGATATCCGGATCAAATCGAAAATGGATGATATATGACAGCGTTTACACTTACGGTGATGATGAGGAAATGTGGGTACGAGGAATTACCTCCGTACATTCTATAGAACTTTTCATGCAGACATCCGAGAAAATGCTGTTGATTGTATTCCCATTACTCATTATTCTGATTGGAGCCATCGGATATTTTATGATCAAGCGGGCATTGAGACAGGTGGATCTTATCTGCGATGAAGTTGAAAACATCAGCAATGGAAAAGATCTTTCCAAACGATTGTCTCTGCCAAAAGCAAAAGATGAATTATACGAATTGTCGGAGAAATTTAACGAAATGTTCGAGCGCTTGGAATTTTCGTTTGAGAAGGAACGTCAATTCACATCAGACGTATCCCATGAACTGCGGACTCCCGTTGCTGTTATCATTTCCCAGTGTGAGTACTTATTGGAAAATGAAAACTTATCTGCGGAAGATAAGGAAGAGATTGCAGTCATCTTAAGGCAGGCAAAACGAATGTCAAAGCTGACAAGCGAAATGTTAATGATCGCCAGAAACGAACAGGGCGAGCAGCATCTGATGGAAAAACTGGATTTTGGATTATTAAGCGAACTTGTAATAGAAGAACTGCAGACAAAAGCACAGGAAAAAAATATTGAGATTACCCTGCAAAAGCAGGACGACTTATTTATGAACGGCGACCAGACATTGATTTTGCGTATGATGATGAATTTAATAACCAATGCCATCAATTACGGAAAAACAAATGGACATATCCATGTTATCCTGAAGGTCGAAAATGACCAGATTGTCGGTGAAGTGAAAGATGATGGTATTGGAATAAGTGAGGAACACCTGGACAGAATCTGGGAGCGTTTCTATCGCATAGACAAAAGCCGTTCCAGAGAAAATGGCGGTACCGGACTCGGCCTTTCTATGGTGCGTTGGATTGTAAATCTCCACAATGGAACCATTCACGTCGAAAGTATCGAAGGTATCGGAACGAGTTTTATTTTCCGATTTCCGAAAATATAAGGAGCTATCGCTGTATAGTCATCATGAAGAATGATCGCTTTTTGATTTTCTATTCCCGTTCGTGTTATGAATAGGTTCTTTATATTTAGATTCGTGCATTACATAAAAATACGCATATACATATAAAATAGGAATGAATATTGAAATGTATATTGTTTTGTAATAGAATATCCTTACTAAAAAAGAGTGCAGGTGAACAGAAATAGGGAGTGTAACAATGGAACTTAAAAGATATGTTTAGCTACAGCAGTTGGTTGAACGGGTTGGAGGGAAAATAATGGAATTTTTGAATAGTGAAATGCTGAAACGCTTTATGTATAGTGCGCCGGTTAATATATTTTTTAAGGATACGGAATGTAGATACTGTTTTGCTTCAGAGATCTGTGATCTGGTTTCTGTTGGGGAAAATGGAAGTATCGTAGGAAAAACAGATCTGGAAGTTCAGAAGTTTCCAGAAATGGGAAAAATGTATTATGAGGATGATAAAAAAATACTGGCTACGGGGGAAGACAGCCAGTATATCAGTGAATTTCCGATGGAAGATGGAGAATCACTGTATTTTGAGATAAAAAAGAGTGCAGTACGGGATGAAAACGGTAATATCATCGGAATCGTAGGAATTGTTGATAATGTTACCGAACGTGTTCGTCTGGAGAAGAATGTGGAAGAGCTTTCCATCATAGATGGCCTGACAGGTGTGTATAATCGTAACTATCTGAAATACAGAGTAGAAGAAAAGAAAAAGAAGATGATTTTTCCGTTTACGGTGATTATGTCCGACTGTAATTATCTGAAAAAGGTAAATGACCAGTACGGTCATGAATACGGTGATATTCTGCTTAAAATCGTAGCAGGTACCTTGAAGGAAGAAATGCCAGAAGATTCTCCGGTTATTCGAATGGGTGGAGACGAATTTATGATTCTGGGTAATGGGGTCACAGAAGAAAAAGCCTCCGAACTGATGGCAAATATCCGGGAAAGTCTGAAACGGAAAAGCAAAGATAAGATCCCGTTAAGTCTGGCAATGGGCAGTTATACCGTACAGAGCAAAGATTTTTCCTTTGACGAAGTATGCAATGAAGCCGATTTGCGGATGTATGCAGATAAAAAAAGGTTAAAAGCTGATGAAAGTGTAGAAATCACAGAATAACTGCATCGATTATGAAAAATCGAAATTTGTAAGGACAGAAAAATGGAGGAAGAATATTATCAAATTGGAGAAGTTAGCAGGATTACAGGAATTTCAAAGGATACTTTGCATTTTTATACAAAAATTGGCTTGGTAACACCGGACTATATCAACCCTGAAAATCATTATCATTATGAAAGTATAAATGTCAACATTAAAATGTACATTTTTGATCATTTAAGAATGTACATTTTTGCTATTCTTCCTCTTGATCGGTATATTTTTTTTAAGCGATAAGATTTTCCTGTGATATTTACCACATGTGCATGATGTAACACTCGGTCAAGAATCGCATTTGCGATCACTGGATCAAAAAATACATCATCCCATGAATTAAAGTTGATATTTGTGGTAATGATCGTACTTCTTTTTTCATATCGCTTGTCAATCAGTTGGAAAAACAGCTTTGCATCATCTTTTTCAATCGGAAGATAACCAAGCTCATCAATGAATCAGCAGCTTATATTTGAAAAAGTGTTTTAATCTTGCTTCTAGACGATTCTCCAGTTTTGCTTTTTTTAGCTGCATGATCAGATCATGGCATTTGATAAAATATGTACTGTAACGTTTTTTTGCTGCAGTTACTCCAATCGCAGTGGCAAGATGTGTCTTACCTACTCCGCTCGGACCTAAAAACACGATGTTTTCAGCATTTTCCAGAAATCTTAAAGTTGCAAAATCCTTGATCTCTTCCGGATTGACGGATGGCTGAAATTCAAAATCAAAGTCACTGATCCCTTTTTGATGAGGGAAAGCTCCGACTTTTACCATGGAACGGATCATGTTTGCTTCTTTAAAATCAATCTCATAATTCGTTAGTTTACAGAGACCTTCCGTAAATGATAATGGTGACGAAGTGATCAGATCGATCACTTCATCAAGATGGAGATCCATCTGATTCAATTTCAGATACTCAAGGTTTTTCTTTAATTGTACATATGTGCTATTCATTTTTAAACATTGCTCCTATCTGTGTCAGGTTTTCTTTTGCGATCTTTTCAATATCCATTGTCTGCTCTTTGAACGTCTGTTTACTGATAGCAACATAATGATCGTGTGTATAATTAAGTTTTTTTGCACTGATCGGATGTATCACGATCAGTTCTGTGTTATAATACACATACAGATAATTATCATATACCTGTAATACCAGACGTTTTCCAAGATATTTTGGTGGTACGGAATATTGATTGGAACGATAAGTGATCATACAGGATGAATTCACTTTTACAGTTGTATGGATCATCTGATAAGGCTTTCTTATCACATTGCGTGGAAGTGGTGATAAGTGAGCCTTTTCTTTTTGAAGATACATCACAGGGATCCTTCCGGTTCCTGGGTGTACCGCATGATTGATCCGTTCATTCAGTTTATGGACCAGTTGATTGAGCTCATGATAATCGAGAAGTCCGTTATAAGCATAGAGTTCATCGAGCAGTTTCATCGGAGCTTCTACTTTTGCTTTTGTCTGAGGCCGTGCAGCAATACAGGGTCGTACCTTAAATCCATAATCTGAAGCAAACTGGGCAAAGCGTGGATTCACTTTTCCTTTACTGTAAGCAGTCCGTGGTTGATCCATGACCGTCTTCATGTTATCTGTCAGAAGTTCTTCAGGGACTCCACCGAATGTTTCAAAGGCATCATCGATAAAGGAACATAAGATATCCTGTGTTTTCGATAATGATAATCTGTAAACACGAAACCGAGATGATGACAGCAGCAACACAAAGATGTTGATATCGATCCATTCACCGAATTTTAACAGAAACTTTATGGATTCTTTCCAGTCCAGCTGTGCCTGTTTCCAAAGAGGAGTTTCAAAACGCAGATGAGATTTTTTTTTGATATGTCGTTTCTGCCTTCGTTCAAAATAAGACTGGAATTCCGAATGCTGGCTGATGTATCTGCGGAAACTTGACTGGGCACAGGAAAGCCCATGATTATCTTTTAAGAATTGCCATAAAACACGTTTATAATAGAAAGTCTGCTGGTTTTCATCGGAAAGAAGATCTTTGATATATCATAATAATCATCAATGCAAGATGAACGCCTGCGGGCTGTTGGTTTTTCATATCCTTTTAGATATTTATCAACCGTCCGTCGGTCTTTTCCAAGCTCTCTGGCAATCTGACTTTTATTAATTTTCAATGTACTGTCCTCCAAAAAAGGTTTTAGTTTTACCAGATCCCTTAAAGAATTGATCTGAATGTCACTAGTAATCTTTGGTGTATATATCATAATAATTCCTCCGTAGAGAATTTATTATAATGTGATTTTGTACATTTTTAAATGATCATTTCTGCACATTCTTATATTAGCATTTATAACTGGAAGAATATATGAATGGATTCGCAGAGAGAAATCCCAATCTCAAAGTATTTAATGCAATCATGCACTTGGATGAGGAAACACCACATCTGCATATTGATTATGTACCGTTTTCGACTGGAAATAAGCGGGGTTATCCACCAAAGTATCCCTAAAAGGAGCGTTGAAGGCACAGGGATTTGTCGGGGTGGGGCGGTTTGACACCGAGTGGAAACGCTGGGTGGAGAGTGAGAAACAGTGTCTTGCAGAGATTATGGAACGATACCAAATGGAATGGCTGCAAAAGGGAACGCATGAAAAGCATTTGTCGGTTTACGAATATGAGAAGAAAATGCGGAAAGCAGAAGTAGAAGAACTGGAGCAGGAGATTTCCAGTCAGAAAGATATAATAGCAGACTAGAGTTTGATATTGGAAACCAACGAGACAGCCCTGCAATCCCAACAGCAGATTTTAGAGGAAAATGAGGAGAGAGTAAAGAAAATCCGGCAGGAAACGGAACAGGCAAAAGAGGGTTGGGAGAAAGTGCAGATTGACAAGGACAAAGCACAGGATTCCTATAAATACTACAAAACCTTGAAGAACAGGTGCGGAATTTAGAGAAAAGAAAATCTGATAAAGCGGAGGAGGTACAGACAGAGGCGGACTTTGTGAAGGAGCAGGCTATGCAGCAATATGAGAAATACCGGCGGGTTGAGCCAAGCGAGAGAGGAACCGCCATGTTTGATGAGATGCTGCGGCTGAAGCGGGAAAATATGATACTGGAGGATGAGAATAAAACTTTGAAGAAAAAACTGCAAAAAGCATATGATTTCATGAAGCGGTTTACCATCAATGGGCTGAATATGCTGGAGAGTTTTTTTGCAATCTATTGGGGAAAAAATGCGTGAGTTTTCAGAGAATATTGGTTTTGACAGTAGAGGTAGATAATTATAATCGGAAAGGAAAAATGAATATAGATAACGATAAACGTCTTATTTTTATATAAATATTATATGCAGTTAAGTTGAAGGGGTGTGTTTGTATCCTAAGTTATTATAAATCTTTACAATCTTTATATTGACAGTGTTGGTCTAATGTGATAGAGTAATATTGTCTAATGCATTAGAGTTCCATGCCTTATTTTATATATAAATAAAATTTGCTATAGGTGTGTGGGGAAGTTGTATATGTTTAAAGGATTTTGTTATTGACACAATGATAAAATTCACAGTTGTAGAAAGGAGAATGTTGTTATGAATATCTTACCGTATATAAGAAATTTGATACGACAACAGGAATGATGATCCTAGAGAAAGCACCATTACCGGATATGGTGAAAGCACTTGGTGCAGATCATATCGTAAAGATATGGAGACAACAAAAAGTGCGTGGCAAAGGTGCCAGTTTGAATAGGGCAAAGACCCTGGTGGATGCTGCGCATGATAGTGTTGGAAAACCAGGCGGACAGGGTGCAGTCATGGAGATTCAGATGTTGTTGGAAGATTATAAGGTAAAGAAGCAACAACTGGAAATGGTCACATCTGTGATGGAAGAATTGACCATGCAGATACCAAATGCAGATAAGATGCTGTCAGTGAATGGCATCGGATTAGTAACTGTAGCTGGTTTTATATCAGAAGTCGGGGATATCAGTCGCTTTAAGAACCCGAAACAGATACAGAAGTATGCTGGATTTGAGCTGGTAGAGAACAGTTCTGGAAAACACAAAGGTCGTACAACGATCAGTAAACGAGGTCGAAAGATCATATATCAAGTAGTATTACCATTGATACGGATCAATCAAGAATTCGGATCGATCTATGATTATTACAGAAAACGGATAAAGAATCCGTTGAAAGGCCGACAGGCAATGATAGCCGTTGGATGTAAGCTGATTCGAGTGTTCTTTGCGATCATGACGAAGGGTGTTGTCTTTAATGGAACAAAAATGATAGAGGATATCCATCGTCCAACACAACTGCCACAGGCAGCGTAACAAGAAAGAAATAACCTGAAAACAGGAAAGCGTCCGCCAAGGAGATTGGTGCTGTGAACAGGGATGTAACTGTATAGTTGAAAAAAGTATAGCCAGTTTAGCCACAGGAGATACACTCCATAGGACAAAGATCCTGTTAGAAAGCATAAGTGGCAGCCCAGCTATGGATAGACAGAACGAAGGAATTTAGGACTCCGATCGTAGCAGATGGATGATCCTGTCAGACATGAGAGGTTTGTTGCTGTAGGAAAAATGGGTGGACAAAGAAGGCAATCATAAGAAAAACCAAGACGTCTTCTTTTAGTATCAATTTTTCTATGAATGGTACAAAAAGATACCCTATTCACTATCTATAAGGTTATATTTAGATCAACTAATTAACTTAAATAGTATCAGGAAAGCTGATAAATCAAGGCTTTCTTGTGCAATTTTAATAAAAATATACAGAGAGGAGATTATTTATAATGAAAGCAAAGAAAATAGTGTATCTTATGCTAATAATGGTCGTGCTTATCTCAGGGTGTAACCATCAAAATAATAATATGGAAGAAAGTAAAAAAACATCGTTTTCAAATGAGAAAACATCAGATTCTACGACGAAACCATCTTCCATTGTCTCTACTGCTGTTCCGACAACGGCAATTCCCACCACTTTACCTACAGAGAATCATAACAAGAAAGAGGATGCACCTGTTGGATATGCAGAAGCAAATTACTTTAAGGAAAAAGTTAAGGATATTATATATTACAAAGATGGTAAAAAGCATACAATAGCGCCGGATACAGAGGAGGGAAAATAAATTATTCTTATGGCAAAACAGCGTTATGTCAATACAGGAGAACATGTTTTGCGGAAGAATAAATTAAAGAAAAAAGTTTCAACTTTGCAGGAAAGAGGAAAGGCATTGGAAATAAAATTTGCCAAACAGTGTTATAAGATTTATACTGGAGGCAAGAGTAATGACTATAAAAAAGTATCAATTAACTATCAGTCATGGTTGTATCCGCTGGAAGGAGAAGATGCAAAGTATTTTATACCTTTGCCCAATCGGGAATGTACTTATGAAAAACTTGGGGATGCAAAGGAATTATTGGAATACTTGGAAAAGTGTATAGAGTAGTCATTGATAGAAACTATAATATCATAAAGAAAGGAATAGTATGATGGAGACACCTAAAGTTTTTGAAAGTGAATATAAGTTTTGCCTTATATTATGGGAAAATGAACCCATAAAAAGTGGTAATTTGGTAAAACTTTGCAAAGAAAGATTAGGTTGGAAAAGTACAACAACGTATACGGTAATAAAAAGGTTATCTGAGAGGGGAGTAATAAAGAATGAAAATACGATTGTTTCTTCCATTGTTTCAAAAGAACAAATACAGGAGGCAGAAATAGTAAATATGGTGGAGAAAACATTTGAAGGTTCTCTGCCAGCATTTATTTCTGCATTTGGAAGACATGAAAAGTTGTCTGAGAAAGAAATTGAGGACATAAGAAGGATGATTGAAAAAGATTGATTAAAAGATAGAATAAATTTACCTGTACTCAGATTATTTAACACAGGAGGAAGATATGCAGAGTGTTTTTTTAAAAATTTTATCAATTGGCATGAATGCCAGTTGGATGATATTGGCTATCTTGTGCTTGCGTATAGTGTTTTGGAAGTCTCCAAAATGGATTGCATGCTTTATGTGGTTTTTGGTAGGAATAAGGCTCTTATGCCCTTATAACATAGAAAGCACTATTAGCCTTGTTCCAATTCAAATGGAAGTGCCATTGAATGATTCTGAAAAAAATACTTTGAAAGATGAAAAGGATATGGCATATATTCGTATAGAACGTAATTCTTTTATAAAGCGTAATAGAGAATCAGAAAAGCATATCTACCAGTCGAACAACACAGACAGGATAAGAGGGGATAAGGCGGAACTAAATGCTAGCAATGCTTTGGCAGATAGCATAGAAAAACAAGTAATGCTGAATAGTTCCAGACTTCGTTTTTTTGCGGTAGTTTGGGTGTGCGGTCTGTTTGCTATGCTTCTTTACTTTGTTTTAAGTTGTTTTTATTTGTCAAATAGAACAAAAACTGCTACATACTTTAAGGAAAATATATGGGAGAGCGAGTTTGTGATTTCGCCATATATCTTTGGAGTGTTTTGTCCCAAAATATATATTCCGTATGGAATAGATGAGGAACAACTTGTTTATGTTTTAGCCCATGAACGGGCTCATTTGAAACGGAAAGACCATATATTAAAAGTAGTGGCTTATTTTATTCTATCTATATATTGGTTTCATCCGCTGGTTTGGGTCGCTTATGTTTGTCTGGGGCGGGATATTGAATATGCCTGTGATGAAAAAGCTGTTTTGAATATGGATAAGAGGGAAAGAAAAAATTATTTGCTGGCACTTTTGAACTGTTGTGCAGTAAAAAGGCGTGCCAGTGTATATCCACTGGCATTTGGAAAAATTGGAATTAAAAAAAGGGTGATTCGCATGAAACAATGGAAAAAACCATCAATTGTGCTGTTTACTATTACAATGCTTTTTGGAATGATAGTATCAGTTTGTTTCTTTACTGTTCCTAAGACACGAGGAGCAGGGGAAATGAAAAATCAAGAAGAGATAAATACAGGTTTTGTAACATTGGACATAAAACCGGCTTCAGTTAATCTAAATGAAAATACAGGAGCGGATGGTACAATATTATATTATGTTGATGCAGGAAAGATTATTTTTGGTGGCACTTATGGATTATTTGTCTATGACAAAAATTCCAGAACAATTGTACAGTCGTTAGATTTGGAATATATTGAGTGCAATTATACACAAGGGGATAATTACTGTGAAATAGCCGTAGATAAAAATGGTGGAAAGATTTATTTGAATCCTGTGAGGAAAAAGAAATTGTATATCTTAGACTTGATATCTAATACGTTGGAGATAAGAAATTATCCAAATTCAGATATTTGGAAGGATAATTCATTAGAGTTGTTTCATGTAGAGAATGCAAAACAAGTATCTTATCATGATGGTGGAGAAGAAAAAATATGCAAATTAAATGAAAATGATTTTACAATAGGCAGTTGTTCATATACAGAATATCCTCGAAAGGAATCAAATAATAAGGGGGAATTGATGTATTATCCCTTATTTGCACAATGATAGAGTGTAACATTTTTATACCGAGAGTAAATGTTAAAGTGTAAGTTTGACTGGAAAATACAGGATTATTGGAGGAGATTGACAAAGCCACGGATAAAAAAAGGATATAACAACAAATTCAAAGTCCTCAAACGTATTGTATACGGAAGAAGTGGATTAGTCAATCTGGAGAAAAAATGTAAACTGGCTTTTCTTCCAAGGGATCGAGATTTTTCTCTTTCTGCACTATTATAAAACAAGGGGCTGGTATTGAAATAATACCAGCTTGCATTTTAACCGTTATACCCAAAGTTAAGAAAGAGTCCATTTTGGATTTCTCTGCTTTTTCTTATTAAAAATTTATGAATTTGAATCCTCAGAATCATGAGAAACGGATTCTCTCAATACAACTTTTCCTGCTGCCTGACGCCGCCGTGTATCGGACATAGCAGCATAATGTTTTCGGGTCGTATTAACATCAGAGTGTCCAAGAACTTCCGCTACAAGATAAATATCATCGGTCTCCTGATAAAGAGCAGTACCATAAGTACTACGCAGTTTATGAGGCGTGATCTTCTTTAGTGGAGTGACTTCCTTCGCATATTTTTTCACAAGATTCTGGACCGCCTGCACACCAATTCTTCGTCTTTGCATAGAATAAAATAAAGCATCTTCATGTCCTTCCTTTGGAATGATGAGTTTTCTGCTGCCCTCAATATATTGTTCTAAAGCATCTGCAACTTCATTTCCAAAATAAACGGTCATTTCTTTTCGGCCTTTTCGGATCAGATGAAGACCGTTATTGCGGAAATCAACATCATCAATGTTTAGACCCACTAATTCAGATACACGGATTCCAGTCCCAAGAAGAAGTGTAATGATCGCAAGATCACGTTCTTTTGTCTTTTCATAATAAGCACGTTTCTGCCCAGTTAAATGGTCACCACCGTGTTCTACAAAATCAAGCAAAGAAGCAACTTCATCGGCTTCTAAACGGATAATTTCCTTCTCACGGATCTTTGGCATATCGACAAGCAATGTTGGATTCTTCTCGATCAGCTGTCGTTTATAAAAATATCCGTAAAAAGAACGAAGAGCAGACATCTTACGGAAAACACCTTGTTCAGTATTCTGCATATGCTTATGTTGTTCTTCCGAGATGTAAACCTTTAAATATTCCATATATTCTTCCAGATCAACGGATTCAATCTTATCAAGATCACTCACTTTAAAATCCAGTACAGAGTAATTACGGTAAGCAGGATTTTCATCGATCAGAAAATGAAAGAACACTCTCAGATCATAAGCATAAGCAATTCGAGTTCTTACTTGTGTGGTAGAATCAATTGCACGGAAAAATTCTTTCGCAAAAGGCGGAAGAGTTTTAATAAGTTCACGTAATTTGATCGTCTGTCTTGCAGTCAGATCGTCATAATATGGTAATGATTTCATAAAATTCACCTGTTTCTTATTTATTTAGCATACCATTTACGGCTATTCAGTAGTAGTAAATGAAAATAATACATGACTTATTCTATCAATTTTTCACAAAGCTTGCAAACTTTCCCCTTCTATGTATAATAATAGTTAGTCAAGACTAACTAGAATAAAAATAAAAAGAAAGGAACATTTCGTGTATGATGCAATTATTTAAATCATCAACAAAAGAAACGATGAACTTCCTAAGATATGTCGGACCAGGTTTACTAGTCACCGTAGGTTTTATAGATCCCGGAAACTGGGCAAGTAATATCGCAGCAGGTTCCGGTTATGGATATACGTTATTATGGATGGTCACATTATCAACGATCATGCTCATTATCTTACAGCATAATGCAGCACATCTAGGAATCGTCACAGGAAAATGTTTATCAGAAGCAACAAGTCTGTATATTAATAAAGGGTTTAAGAACATCATTTTATTAACAGCAGTTGCAGCATCGATCGCAACCGCAATGGCAGAACTTTTAGGTGGTGCAATGGCATTAGAAATGCTGTTTCATATTCCAGTAAAGATTGGTACATTTATCATTTTAGTGATCGTACTGATCTGTCAGTTTACGAATGCATACAGCAGAATCGAGAAACTGATCATCTTATTTGTATCACTGATCGGATTCTCTTTTCTGTTTGAAATCTGTATTGCAGATATTGAATGGAAACAGGCGCTGATCGGATGGGTAAAGCCAGAAATTCCCAAAGGTTCACTTCCAGTTGTCATGAGTGTTCTAGGAGCAGTCGTGATGCCACATAACCTGTTTTTACATTCAGAGATCATTCAGAGCAGAGAATGGAATCTAAAAGATGAAAATGTGATAGAACAGCAGTTAAAATACGAGTTTAAAGATACCTTATTTTCCATGATCATAGGATGGGCAATTAACAGTGCAATGATCTTAATGGCAGCAGCTATCCTGTATCAAGGAAATGGTCATTCTATTGATGATATTCATTTAGCAGGTTCCATGTTAACACCACTTCTTGGAAATGCAGCATCAATTATTTTTGCACTTGCATTATTACTTGCTGGAATTTCATCAAGTATTACAGCAGGAATGGCCGGTGGAACGATTTTTTCTGGAATTTTTGATCATCCTTATGATATTCATCATAAAGATACGAAATTAGGAGTTCTTATTACGATGATTCCGGCAACATTGATTATTTTATTGATAAAATCTCCATTCGATGGATTGATCTATTCCCAGATGTTTTTGGCAGTTCAACTTCCTATTACGATTTTTACTCAGATCTATCTGACATCCTCAAAGAAAGTCATGGGGAAATATGCGAATTCGAAACGATTAAAGATCATACTTTTTATGATTGCACTGATCGTAACATTTCTTAACATATGTCTGTTTGTGACTGGATTTTAAATATAAAAAATGAGATAATAAAGATAAAAAAGAAAGGAGCATCTTATGGAAATTAAATATTTATCAATTAAGAATTTTAAATCAATCCGGCATATGGAAATATCAGATATCCAGAATGCTCTGATTCTTGTTGGAAAGAATAATACAGGAAAATCATCCATCCTTCATGTCTTGCGTGCAGTCGAAGGATCTTATGAAATCTCATTGGATGATTTTAACGAGACAATGCAAAATATAGAGATTGGATTTATATTATCCATTACAGAAGAAGATCTTCATATTTTCCATAAAAATGGTATGGTAAGCCAGTATAAAAAATATGATCTTTGGAAAAAGGATTTTGAGAGCAAACTTCCATCCTATAAAAATGAAGAGATCACTTTTACGTTCATTGCCAATAAAGAAGGTAAACAGCGGTTTTACGATGGTAAGAAGAAACATAATAAATATATTAGAGAGATTTTCCCAATCATTTATTTCATTGGAACGAACCGTAATTTAAAACAGATACAGGATGATCTTTTTATGTTACAGGAAGACAGTTTGCTTAAGATCATGCGTACAAATTGCTGTATGTTTGATCCTGTGAAACCATGTACCCATTGTTTTCAGTGTATCGGTCTGATCGATCAGAAGAGTCCCAAAGAGCTGAATGCATTTGAGGCTGCAAAGTTATTTGAATATAAATTGTATGAGATGAACATTGATCAGTTTGAGAAACGTATTAATGAGAGCTTCCATAAGAACGGCGGATTTGAGGATATCATTTTCTCTATGAATTATGATGTTGATCAGATGCTTCAAGTTAATGCAGAGGCTTATAACAAAGAACGTGATATTTCAATTTCTGTGGAACGATTGGGGCGTGGAATGAAAAGTATTTATATGCTTTCTCTTTTGGAAGCTTATGTAATGGATGAGAATAGTCTTTCATCGATCATTCTGGTAGAGGAACCAGAGATGTTTTTGCATCCACAACTGCAAAAGACAGCCAGTGAGATCCTTTATCGTCTGGCACAGAAGAATCAGGTGATCTTTACAACACATTCTCCACATTTATTAGCCAATTTTAGCAGTAGACAATTATGTCAGATCATATTGGATGAAGATTCATATTCTGTTGCAAAGAAGAAAACGAACATTAGTTCGGTGTTAGACGATCTTGGATATAATGCTTCCGATCTTATGAATGTTGATTTTGTTTTTATCGTAGAAGGAAAACAAGATAAATACCGTTTGCCATTGTTGTTAAATCATTATTATTCTGAAATTTATGATGAAGACGGCAGATTAAATCGTGTAGCGATCCTGACAACAAACAGCTGTACCAATATCAAGACGTATGCCAACTTAAAATATATAAATCAGCTTTATATGAAGGATCGTTTTTTAATGATCCGTGATAGTGATGGTAAGGATCGAGATATGCTTGGAAGACAACTTTGTAAATATTATGATGAGAGAAATCTTGTGGATGTTGATCATTTACCAAAAGTGACAAGGAAAAATGTATTGATCTTAAAATATTATTCTTTTGAAAATTATTTTTTAAATCCAGAGATCATGTCAAAACTTGGAGTTATAGAATCTGAAGATGCTTTTTATGAGATTTTATATGATAAATGGAGAGAATATCTGCATAGGATCAAAAGTGGAGTTCATTTGATACAGATGATGGGACGTGATTTTACATCACCGCAAGATATGAAAGAACATATGGAAGAGATCAAAACCTATATGCGGGGTCATAATCTGTTTGACATTTTTTATGGAAGATATAAAAAAGAAGAGAAAGATTTATTAAAGAAATATATTGAGATCGCACCAAGAGATGAATTTAGTGATATTCTTGATGCGGCGGATTCGTTTATCTATTTTCAGAGTAAGACAAAACAAAAGGATATTCAGAATGAAACAAATTAAAGAAAGTGCGAGATAAATAATATGACAAAGAAACACACAATATTAACAGCGATCAATTCGAAATACATTCATTCGAACCTTGCAGTTTACTGCCTTCGTGCCTACGCAAAGCCATATATCGATGAAGTCGAGATTGCAGAATATACGATCAATCAGCAGGTGGATGATATCCTGATGAGTCTGTATCAGAAACATCCAGATATCCTTTGTTTTTCCTGTTATATCTGGAATATTGAATACATAGAACGTGTGATCAGGGAAATCCATAAACTACTGCCGGATGTTCCAATCTGGCTTGGAGGACCAGAAGTTTCCTATGATTCCAGAGAAGTTTTAAGACGACTTCCACAGGTAACGGGTGTGATGAAAGGGGAAGGAGAAGTTACATTCCTTGAAGTGCTTGATCATTATCATGGAAAGAGAGATGATCTTAGCAAGATTCCTGGACTAACTTATAGAAATGAAGATGAGATCGTAGAAACACCATGGCGTCCAGTGATGGACTTAAGTAAAGTTCCATTTGTGTATGAACATATTGAAGATTTTGAACATAAGATCATCTACTATGAATCAAGCAGGGGCTGTCCATTTTCATGTAGTTATTGTTTATCTTCGATCGATAAATGCCTGCGCTTCCGAAATCTTTCTCTTGTCAAAAAGGAATTACAGTTTTTCTTAGATCATAAAGTGCCACAGGTCAAATTTGTCGATCGTACCTTTAACTGTCGACATGATCATGCAATGGAAATCTGGCGTTATATAAAGGAACATGATAACGGCATTACCAATTTCCATTTTGAAGTGGCAGCAGATGTCTTAAAGGATGATGAAATTGAATTGATCTCTGATATGCGTCCGGGACTGATTCAGTTAGAGATTGGCGTTCAGTCAACGAACATCGACACGATCACTGAGATTCACAGGAAAATGGATTTTAAGAAAGTTGTAGATATCGTAACAAGGATCAATGCTGGACATAATATACATCAACATTTGGATCTGATCGCAGGACTGCCTTATGAAGATCTTGAAAGTTTTAAACAGTCATTTCAGGATGTCTATGAAGTACGTCCAGAACAATTACAGCTAGGCTTTTTAAAAGTATTAAAAGGTTCTTATATGGAAAAACAAAAAGAGAACTATGGGCTTGTTTATAAAGATACACCGCCTTATGAAGTCCTTTATACAAAATGGCTGCCTTATGAAGATGTACTGGTTTTAAAGAAAGTGGAAGAAATGGTGGAAGTTTATTATAATAGCAGCCAGTTTTCGAACACCTTGCGGTTGTTGGAAAAAGAATTTGACACTGCATTTGCTTTATATGATACACTTGCCAGATTTTATGAGGAGAAAGGTTATGACAAGGTCAGCCACAGCCGGATTGCTCGATTTGAAATCTTATATGAATTTATACAAACCATTACAGCAGAAGAGAATCTTGTATTATATAAAGAGTTGTTAACGTATGACTTATATCTTCGTGAAAATGTAAAGAAACGTCCGGATTTTGCAGGAGATTATACATTACAAAAGGACGAGCTTCGTTATATCAACGAAGAGATTTTATTAAAAGATGAACGACTTGCATATTTGGGACAAAAGAATATGCGGAAATTTTCCCATATGGAACAATTCGATCATGCGGTAAATGAAGATTTTAAAGAAACAAAAACCATCCTATTGTTTGATTATCAGAATCGAGATCCATTGACAAATCAGGCGACAGTTTATCCGATTACAATGAATTCGATAAAAATATAGTAAGTAAGAAAGAGGGTCAGAAAATAAGATGATCGCAATATATTTAGCACCACTTTATCTGCTGTTAAATGTCTATTTATTATTTCGAATACTGAAATGGTTAGAGACTTATCATGTTTATTTTAAAAAGAAATGGATCAAAGCAGTTTTGGTCATGATCTATGTATTTCTTGCATTCAGTATTCTGATTGCATTTTTGATTCCACAAGGAAGGATACGGCGAGCTATGAAACTGATCAGTAATTACTGGCTGGGTGTTTTAATGTATTTGGCGCTTACGATCCTTATTGCGGATCTGATCCGCCTAATCTTAATCTATTTTGTAAAAGCAGATCAGAAAAAGTTTCGGACACCAAAAGTTTTTAGGATTGTTGGAAGCATTTGTATGATCTTGATTTTATTGATCAGTTTTTACGGAGTGTGTAATGCAAGGAATATCAGGACAACAAGCTACCACGTAACGATACATAAAAAAGCAGGAAATCATAAAAAGCTAAAGATCATTTTACTTGCAGATCTTCATCTTGGATACAATATTGGATGTTCTCAGATGAAACAGATGGTGATGAAAGTAAATCAGCAAAGTCCAGATCTGATCGTGGTCGCAGGAGACATTTTTGATAATGAATATGATGCATTAGATGATCCAGATCAGTTGGTCAAGATATTTCGACAGCTAAAGAGTCAATACGGTGTTTATGCAGTTTATGGAAATCATGATATTGATGAAAAGATTCTTGCAGGATTTACATTTGGCAGCGGTCGGGAGAAAAAGGCCAGCGATCCAAGAATGGATGAATTTGTAAAAAGGGCAGGAATGAAGTTATTAAGAGATGAATCTGTCTGTATTGATCAAAGCTTCTATCTCTATGGAAGACCAGATGCTGAGAAAGTAGGCCGTGGGATCAGCAGACGTAAGACTCCAAAAGAACTGGTAAATGGAATGGATCTTAAAAAGCCTGTGATCGTACTGGATCATGAGCCAAGGCAGTTGGAAGAGTTAAATCAGGCAGGAGTAGACATTGATCTTTGCGGGCATACGCATGATGGACAGCTGTTCCCTGGGAATATTACAATTTATTTGTTTTGGAAGAATCCGTATGGATATCGTAAGGTTGGAAATGCGCATCAGATTGTAACTTCAGGTGTCGGTTTATTTGGCCCGAATATGAGGGTGGGAACGAAAGCGGAGATTGTGGTTGTGAATGTGGATTTTAGATGATCTGACAAAGATGTCAGTTATACTATAATAAACATAATGGAGGAAGACATTTTTATGAAATATCATGATGGAAAAGACAGATGCAGTTGGGCTAATCCAAAGAATCAGATATATATTGATTATCACGATAAAGAATGGGGAGTGCCTGTCTATGACGACCATAAATTGTTTGAAATGCTGATCTTGGAATCGTTTCAGGCAGGATTATCGTGGGAGTGTGTGTTAAATAAACGAGAAGCGTTCAGAGAAGCGTTTGATGATTTTGATGTATATAAAGTGAGTGCATATGATGAGGAGAAACAAGCGCAATTAAAAGAAAATAAAGGGATTATAAAAAACCAAAGAAAAATATCTGCTGCCGTATCAAATGCGACTATTTTTATGAAAATCCAGGAACAATACGGAACCTTTTCTGAATATTTATGGAAGTTTACAGGTCATAAGATCATCCATGAGACGGGAAAAACATCTTCAGAATTATCCGACCAGATTTCAAAGGATTTAAAGAAACGTGGAATGAAATTTGTCGGTACAACGATCATTTATTCCTATCTGCAGGCAGTGGGAGTGGTCGAGTCACATGAGGAAGGTTGTTTCCTGCATCATAAAGAATAAAAAATTTACAAGTACGTAACACTGCGTACTTGAATTTTTATACAAAAAGGAGTAAGGTAGAAATTACCAGATAAAATTGAGTATTAGAAAGATGATCATGTCATAACAATGTTCAAACAAAGGGAGGAAGCGATCATGAGACGTAAGATTATGACAGCATTTGTATGCGCGATTATGACAATCTCTGTAATACCGGTTTATGCAGATGATACACAGACCGATCAGTCAGTGACAACAGAAGTTTCTACCGAAACAGCAGCAACGGTGCAAGAAACAAAAAGAACGCAAAGTAAAGAACAACAGAAGAAAAAGACAACAAGCAAGAAACATACTAAGACAAAGAAGACAAAATTAAAGAAAAAGGAAGAAAACAAAGTCATTCCAATGCCAACACAAGTGATCAGTAAGAGTTCTTCGGATACGATCGAAGGAAGGATCAAGGATAAACAGGCGAAAGTGAAACAGTTGAAAAAACAAAAAGCAAAAATTGAGGAAGAGATTCGCCTGGAACAGCAAAAAGCACGATCTATAAATGAATTTTACAAAAAGTATACAGCAAATTCCAAGGCGGAGATTGCTTTATATGGTCAGGAGATCACTCCTTCTATGAAGATTTCTAAAAAAGATGAGCAGTTAAGAGAAGATTTATATGAACTTGCAGATTTATTTGGAGATGAGAATCTGAGAACGATCGCAAGCAAATATGTCTTTGGAATTAATCATTCGGACTTTGAGACTTTGCTTGATAAGAATGAAACGATTCAGCTTGATCAGTATTTAAAGAACGAACAGATACTTCCGATCAAACCAATGGAAGAAAAGGTTCAGACGATCAAGAAGCAGATCAAGAAGTTCAAAGGAGAGATCAAAAAAGAGGAACAGACAAGATATTTTAATCCAAATGATGTCAGTGCTCTAAGTCATATCACAGTTTCAGACGCCAAACATATCTTGGAAGGAACTGCTTTGTATGATGATGCGAAAGCTTATGTCAAGGCGGAAGAAAAATATCATGTGAATGCAGTCTTTTTGATGGGAATCGCTGCACATGAAAGTGCATGGGGCACGAGCCGCCGTGCGAGGGAAGATAATAATCTGACTGGATATGGTGTAACATCGGATCATGCAAAAGGAATTAACAAATCAACGAAAGAAGCAGGACTTTTAGCAACTGCAGAAACTTTACATGAAAAATACCTGATATCAGGTGGAAGTTACTATGTTGGAACTTCTGCGGCAGCAGTGAACAAACATTACTGTGTTGGCGGAGAATGGGCGGCAGCAGTTGTAAAGAATGCTTATTTATTAATGAATCGTTTATAATTTTCTATTTTTGTATTGATTTTATAGAATCACAATGCTATAATTTACAAGAAATCAAAAAGAAGAAAACGTTGATGAGAAGAGTACTTTGTGGAAAGCTTCCAGAGAGGGATACATTTGCTGAAAGTATCCTAAGCAGACAAACAAAGGAAGACCACCTCGGAGTGGCTGTAAACCAGCCCGGCTGACACCGTTAATCGTCGATTAAGTGATCTGTTTCTGGAGTTTATGATCAAAGGATATGAAACAGATAACCAGGGTGGAACCGCGATAACTCGTCCCATGGATTTTTATTAGTCCATGGGATTTTTTATTTCTGTTATAGATTTATTATAGAAGAAATCTATAGAGAATTGTGACAGGATAAATAAAACGTTATATATCAAGAAAGGATGAATAAGAAGATGAAGATTACATTAAAAGATGGATCTGTAAAAGAGTATGAAAACAATATGTCTGTCATTGATATTGCAAAAGATATCAGTGAAGGACTGGCAAGAGTTGCCTGTGCGGGTGAGGTTGATGGAGAAGTTGTTGACCTTAGAACTGTCATTGACAAAGACTGCGAATTAAATATCTTAACATTTGATTCTGATGAAGGAAAACACGCATTCCGTCATACAGCATCCCATATTTTAGCTCAGGCAGTAAAACGTTTATATCCAGAAACAAAACTTGCGATCGGACCTTCTATCGACAATGGTTTCTACTATGATATGGAGAAAGATACTCCATTTACACAGGAAGACCTTGAGAAGATTGAAAAAGAAATGAAGAAGATCGTCAAAGAAAATCTTGAAATCACAAGCTTTACAAAACCTAGAGATGAAGCGATTGCATTTATGAAAGAAAGAAACGAACCTTACAAAGTAGAATTGATTGAAGATCTTCCAGAAGATTCTGTGATCAGCTTCTATCAGCAGGGTGAATTTGTTGATCTTTGTGCAGGACCTCACTTAATGACTACAAAACCAGTGAAAGCATTCAAACTTACAAGTATTGCAGGTGCTTACTGGCGTGGAGATGAGCATAATCAGATGCTTACAAGAATCTATGGTACTGCATTTACAAAGAAAGCAGAATTAGATGCATACCTTACAATGATGGAAGAGGCTAGAAAGCGTGACCATCGTAAACTTGGAAAAGAACTTGGTCTGTTTATGATGAGAGAAGAAGGACCTGGATTCCCATTCTTCCTTCCAAAAGGTATGGTTCTTAAAAACACATTATTAGACTACTGGCGTGAAATTCATCAGAAAGCAGGATACGTTGAAATCTCAACACCTATCATGTTAAGTCGTCATTTATGGGAAACATCAGGACATTGGGATCATTACAAAGAAAATATGTATACAACAGTTATTGATGATCAGGATTTTGCAATCAAACCTATGAACTGCCCAGGTGGAGTTCTTGTTTATGATTCTGAACCACGTTCATATAGAGATCTTCCATTAAGAATGGGAGAATTAGGTTTAGTACATCGTCATGAAAAATCTGGTCAGTTACATGGATTAATGCGTGTTCGTTGTTTTACACAGGATGATGCACATATCTTTATGACACCAGATCAGATCAAAGATGAGATCAAAGGTGTTGCAGGATTGATCGATCAGGTTTACAATTTATTTGGATTTAAGTATCATGTAGAACTTTCTACTCGTCCAGATGACAGCATGGGAAGTGACGAAGATTGGGAACTTGCAACAGATTCTCTTCGTGCAGCTTTAGATGATCTTGGACTTGATTATGTGGTAAATGAAGGAGACGGAGCATTCTACGGACCTAAGATTGATTTCCACTTAGAGGATTCTATCGGAAGAACATGGCAGTGTGGAACGATCCAGCTTGACTTCCAGCTTCCATTACGTTTTGACCTTCACTACACAGGAGCAGATGGAGAGAAACATCGTCCAATCATGATCCACCGTGTTGCATTTGGATCTATCGAGCGTTTTATCGGTATCTTGATTGAGCATTTTGCAGGTGCTTTCCCTACATGGTTAGCTCCAGTACAGGTTGAAGTGATTCCTATCTCTGATAAGCATTTAGATTATGCTAATAAAGTACTTGATACATTAAAGGCAGCAGGAATCCGTGCAGACATCGATACAAGAGCTGAGAAAATGGGATACAAGATCCGTGAAGCGCAGCTTCAGAAGATTCCATATATGTTAGTTGTTGGTGGAAAAGAAGAAGAAAACGAAGCTGTATCAGTAAGAAGCCGATTCAAAGGTGATGAAGGACAGATGAAGTTAGATGACTTCTTAGATGCAATCAAAGAAGAGATTGCTAATAGAGAAAACCGTAAGGTTGAAAAAGAAGATTAATTGTCAAATGAAAAGGAGGCACCACATTTGTGGAATGCCTCCTTCCTTTATATCATATCCGTTCTAATAATTCATCAGGTTTCATAGCAGGTACTTTACTTTCGATAAAATCCTTGATATTACGAGTTACAATAAAATCTACTTTCATTCGCTGTGCGCATACCATTTGAATCGCATCTTCATAATCAGAAGTTTTCATATTCGCCGCTTTTCTTATATCAGAAGACTTTAGATCAGCAATATGAAAAATCATAAGCAGCTGTTCAATAATTTGTTGAGTTTTTTCTGGTGTTAATTCTTTTCTCAAAATATAAACAATATTTGGAATAGATAATGCTGAAATATATCCATCAATTTTTTCTACTTCACATAACTTCCAGATTTTTGAAGAGCTTTCTACAAAATCAGTTCTGTCACATAATACATCAAGGATTACATTTGTATCAATCAATATTTTCATATTTTTCTGCAATCCTTTCTGCGCGGATATCCTTTTCGTTATAATCTTTTTTTAGAATTCCAGTTAAAGAATCAGTCAAGAAAGAAATACCTGTGTCTTTTGAAATTAATCTGGCGACTTCTTTTCCTTTCTTTAAAATAATAATTTCATTACCTTCTTGGACAGCTTTTAAATATTTACCAAAGTTATTTTGAATATCAGTTGCTGTTGTTGTAATCATAGTATCACCTCCTATTTCAATAGTTAATCCCTAAAATTATTATATGCTATTTTAGGGATTTTATCAATGATATTAGAAAAATTGATTCATTTTATAAGTTATATAAAACAAGATTGTCTATATAACTGCAACATTTTCTCAAATAAACATCTTGAAATATACCCTAACAGGGTATATAATATCAAACGTAAAGGAGGAAATCACATGGAAGAAAAAAAAGAATGTTGTTGTCATCACAAGACAAAAGAACGTTCAGACAAAGAATATAAAGATCTTATTAATCGTCTAAGCCGTATTGAAGGACAAGTTCGTGGAATAAAAAAGATGGTAGAGAATGATACTTATTGTACCGATATTTTAGTTCAGGTATCTGCTGTCAATGCAGCTTTAAATAGTTTCAATAAAGTCCTTCTTGCCAATCATATCAGAACTTGTGTAGCAGAAGATATCCGAGAAGGAAAGGATGAGACGATTGATGAATTAGTAAAAGTTCTACAAAAACTAATGAAATAACAATTTGACAAGCAAAATGAAAGGAAGGGAAACCATGGAACAATATCAAGTGACTGGCATGAGCTGTGCTGCTTGCAGTGCACGCGTAGAGAAAGCGGTTTCCAGTGTAGAAGGAGTCACATCCTGCTCTGTAAGTCTGCTGACAAACTCAATGGGTGTCGAAGGAACTGCAGATTCATCTGTGATCATCAAAGCTGTGGAAGATGCTGGATATGGAGCAAAGAAGAAGGGCGTGCAAACGCAGAGCAATTCTGCAGATGCAGATTTATTAAAAGATAGAGAAACTCCTGTCTTGAAGAAACGACTGATCACATCGTTATGTTTTTTGATTCCTTTGATGTATCTGTCAATGGGACATATGATGTGGAATTGGCCAATTCCTAAGATTTTAGATGGAAACCATGTAGCAATGGGTCTGATCCAGTTGTTATTTACAACAATCATCATGGTGATCAACCAGAAATTCTTTATTAGTGGATTTAAGAGCTTATTCCATAAAGCACCGAATATGGATACTCTGGTTGCTTTAGGATCAGCAGCTTCTTATGGATACAGTGTTTATATCCTATTTGCAATGACAGATGCTCAGATGCATCAAAACATGGATGCGGTTATGAAATACATGCATGAATTCTACTTTGAATCTGCCGCTATGATCCTGACATTGATCACAGTTGGTAAGATGCTAGAAGCAAGATCCAAAGGAAAAACGACAGATGCTTTAAAGGGTCTTATGAAATTAGCACCAAAGACGGCAATTGTGATCCGTAATGAACAGGAAATAGAAGTTGGAATCGAACAGGTACATCAAGGAGATATCTTCGTTGTAAAACCTGGAGAAAATATACCGGTAGATGGTATCATCATTGAAGGGAACAGTGCTTTAAATGAATCTGCTTTAACAGGAGAAAGTATCCCTGTGGATAAGAAAGAAGGCGATGCTGTATCTGCTGCAACATTAAATACATCTGGTTATCTAAAATGTGAAGCTACAAGAGTTGGCGAAGACACAACACTTTCCCAGATCATTCAGATGGTCAGCAATGCGGCAGCAACTAAAGCACCGATTGCGAAAGTTGCAGATAAGGTATCAGGGATTTTTGTCCCAACTGTTATTTGTATTGCGATCGCAACAATGATCATCTGGCTGCTTGTCGGACAAAGTTTTGGATTTGCACTTGCCAGAGGCATTTCTGTATTAGTTATCAGCTGCCCTTGTGCTTTAGGACTCGCAACACCTGTAGCGATCATGGTTGGAAATGGAATGGGCGCAAAGCATGGAATCATGTTTAAGACAGCCGTATCCTTAGAAGAGACAGGAAAAACACAGATCATAGCTTTAGATAAAACAGGAACGATCACAAGTGGAAAACCACAGGTTACAGATATGGTACCGGTAGAAGGTATCAGCGAAGAAGAATTACTTTCCATTGCATATGCATTAGAAAAGAAGAGTGAACATCCGCTTGCTCATGCAATTTTACAAAAAGTAGAAGAAGCGCAGATTCATGACAATCTTGAAATTAAAAACTTTTTGGCTATTGCTGGAAATGGGCTTTCTGGAAAGATTGATAAAGAGACGGTCTATGGTGGAAACCAGAGATTTATTGAGAAATATGCAAAAATTCCATTATCTATGATCAAAAAATCAGAAGAACTTGCTAATCAGGGAAAAACACCATTATTCTTTGCGTGTGATGAACAGCTGATTGGTATCATTGCTGTTGCGGACGTTATCAAAGAAGACAGCCCTCAGGCAGTCAAAGAACTTCAGAACATGGGAATCCGTGTGGTTATGCTAACAGGAGATAATGAACGTACCGCAAAAGCAATCGGTAAACAAGCTGGTGTTGATCATGTGATCGCAGGTGTTCTTCCAGAAGGAAAAGAAAGTGTCATTCGTGACTTGAAAGAAAAAGGAAAAGTTGCAATGGTTGGTGACGGAATCAATGATGCACCAGCGCTTACAAGAGCTGATATGGGAATTGCGATTGGTGCAGGTACAGATATCGCAATTGATGCTGCGGATGTTGTTTTAATGAAAAGCCGTTTGAGTGATGTACCTGCAGCAATCCGTTTGAGTCGTGCGACACTGAAGAACATTCATGAAAATTTATTTTGGGCATTTATTTATAACATCATCGGAATTCCATTGGCTGCGGGAGCCTGGTATATGTTACTTGGGTGGAAACTAAATCCAATGTTTGGAGCTGCAGCAATGAGTTTATCAAGTTTCTGTGTTGTTACCAATGCATTACGATTAAATCTCTTTAAAATGCATGATGCCAGCAAAGACCAGAAGATCAAAAACAGTGTAGTACTTGAAGAAATTCAGGTTCAAAATATAACAAAACAGGAGGAAAAAACAATGAAGAAAACAATGAAGATTGAAGGAATGATGTGTGGACACTGCGAGGCTGCTGTGAAGAAAGCCTTAGAATCTTTAGAGGGTGTAGAAGAGGCAATTGTAAGTCATGAAGAAGGAACAGCAGTTGTTTCTATGACAAATGAAGTGTCAGATGATGTCTTAACACAGACAGTAGAAGATAAAGATTACAAAGTGACAAAAATTGAGTAAAAACAAAGATTGTTATAATATTTTGACATAATTCAAGAAAATATAACAACAAAAAATCAATATTGTTATATAAAATAATGATAAATTTGCAAGATAGATGTAGATTTATCATTATTTTTTTATATAAATCACCATCTTGTTGAGAAAAATTATCAAAAGTGTGGTACAATATGACTGGTTAGAATCATCTAATCAATTACAACAATAAAGATAGATAAAGGATATAAAAAATGACACTAAAAGAATTACAAATCGGTAAGAGTGCAGTGATCAAAAGCGTTGGCAGTCATGGTGCATTAAGACAACATTTTCTTGATATGGGAATGATCCCTGGTGTTGAAATCACAGTAGTAAAGCTTGCACCAATGGGTGACCCTATGGAAGTACAGATTCATGGGTATGAACTGACTCTTCGATTAGAAGAAGCCGATCAGATTGAAATTGATCCAATTGTAGAAAGAAGCAGAAGTCATAAGGGTGCGGAATATATGAGAACTTTTGAGCATCCGGGATTAGGGGAAGAAGGTAAATATCATTCCAAAGAAGATGAACATCCACTTCCAGAGGAAACACAATTGACTTATGCATTAGTCGGTAATCAAAACTGTGGAAAAACAACATTATTCAATCAGTTGACTGGTGCCAATCAGCATGTTGGAAATTTTCCAGGTGTAACAGTCGATCGAAAAGATGGTGCGATTAAAGGACATCCTGAAACAAATGTAACGGACCTTCCAGGAATTTATTCGATGTCACCTTATAGTAGTGAGGAGATTGTTTCCAGAAACTTCGTACTAGAAGACAAACCAAAGGCGATCATTAATATTTTAGACGCGACAAATATCGAACGAAATCTTTACCTTACTATGCAGTTATTAGAGATGGACATTCCAATGGTGGTTGCCTTAAATATGATGGATGAAGTTGTTGGGAATCAAGGATCGATCAATGTCAATGAAATGGAATCATTGCTAGGTGTTCCAGTTGTTCCGATTTCAGCGGCAAAGAATGAAGGAGTCGATGAAGTTGTAAAACATGCACTTCACATTGCAAAATATCAGGAAAAACCATTGCGGCAGGATTTTTGTGATAAAGAAGATCATAATGGTGCAGTGCATCGTTGTATTCATGCAGTAATACATTTGATTGAAGATCACGCGGAAAAGGCACAGATACCAGTTCGTTTTGCAGCGACAAAAGCTATTGAAGGAGATCCTTTGATCTTAGAACAATTAAAGCTTGATCAAAATGAAATGGAAATGTTAGAGCATATTGTCAAACAGATGGAAACAGAACGAGATTTAGATCGAAGTGCAGCAATCGCAGACATGAGATTTGATTTTATTGAGCGTTTATGTGAACAGACTGTTGTCAAACCAAAAGAAAGTAAAGAACGGATCCGAAGCGAAAAGATCGATCGAGTTCTAACAGGAAAGTATACAGCAATTCCTTGTTTTGTAGGAATCATGGTTTTGGTATTCTATCTTACATTTAATGTGATCGGGGCCTGGCTTCAAGGAATCTTGCAATTAGGAATTGATAAAATCTCAGTACTTGCAGATCAGGCATTAACTGCGGCTCACGTGAATCATGCGATCCATAGTCTGGTAATCGAAGGAATCTTTACTGGTGTAGGAAGTGTACTAAGCTTTTTACCGATCATTGTAACCTTATTTTTCTTCTTATCATTAATGGAGGACAGTGGATACATAGCAAGAGTGGCATTTGTTATGGATAAAATGCTTCGAAAGATTGGATTGTCTGGGCGAAGTATCGTTCCGATGCTGATCGGTTTTGGATGTACAGTGCCTGCGGTTATGGCAACAAGGACTTTAACGAGTGAACGAGACCGTAAGATGACGATTCTTTTAACACCATTTATGAGCTGTACAGCCAAGCTGCCAATTTATTCTTTTTTTGTGAATGCATTTTTCCCAAAACGTGGCGCTCTTATTATGGCAGGATTATATTTAGCAGGAATCATGATAGGTATTTTGATTGCATTTTTATATAAGGGAACGTTATTTAAAGGAGAACCAGTGCCATTTGTTATGGAGTTACCAAATTACAGACTTCCAGGAGTGAAGAATGTAGCACAATTATTATGGGAGAAAGCAAAAGATTTCTTACAGAAAGCATTTTCTGTGATTTTGGTCGCCACGATCGTTGTATGGTTTTTACAGAGATTTGATCTGCAGTTAAATATGGTAGAAGATTCTGCACATAGCATTTTAGCAATGGTAGCTGGTGTGTTAGTACCAGTTTTTTCACCATTAGGATTGGGAGATTGGAGAATCGTAACATCATTGATCAGTGGATTTATGGCAAAAGAAAGTGTAGTTTCAACATTAGGAGTTTTATTCAATGGAAATATCACAGCGGCGATCACACCATTAGCCGCAAGTTCTTTATTAGTATTTAGTTTGCTTTATTCTCCATGCGTTGCGGCCATCGCATCTGTAAAACGTGAACTAGGAACAAGATGGGCGGTTGGTCTGGCATTATGGCAATGTATGATTGCATGGATTGCAGCATTAATCGTAAGATTCATTGGATTAGTAATTTGAATTACATAAAATAAAAATATCGAGAGAGGCCAGTAAAATACTGGCTTCTCTGTCTTTTATCAGCAATCTATAATTTAAATCGGTATTTTGCGTATAGATTGATTCTTAAGCATATGGCACTTTCAAGGTCTGTTCTCTCCATATTTTATATCATTATTGTCAAATGTAAAAAAATAAAGGAACATTGAAAATCTTATTCCAATTTCATGTTCCTTTATCATTCAGATGTTATTTAGAAACTTAAATGCTTCTTTTTCTTTAACAGATTCGCACCTGTGATGATCAGCATGATTCCAGATGCAAGTCCAATACAAATGGATAAGATTCCAAGCACGATGTTTCCAGCACCGGTACGTTTCATTGTTAAGTAGATTTTCTCCATGTCCATGATGTGACCTCCGTTTGAGAATTATAATTTGTAATGTCTATGATTTACTATATCATTAAAATTCATACTTCGTCAAATAACAACTTATAAAAGCAGATTTCTTACCATTGCACCATCAAATGTTACACTATTCATATGGTGGACTTCAATCTGATATAATGCATTGGCTGCAATATGTTCTGCGGCTTGTTCCAGATCCCTGATTCCTGTGGTTTCAGAATACATCTCAATGACAGCATCTAAGGCCTCATCTGTCATAATACATTCATCATCTTTTAATCCCATACGTTTTAATACCTTAGGGAGTGCAAATCTTTGGAAGATCGCTTTCTTCTCTTCTGGTGTGTAATCAGGGATGTCAATGACTGCAAAACGTGACATCAATGGTGCACTGATCTGGTCTTTTTCATTTGCAGTGGCAATTGGATATACTCCAACTGTTGGGATCATACATTCCATATAATTATCGGTAAATCCGAGATTATCAAGCAATGTTAGTAAAACATCTGCAGGATTTCCATTTCCCTTTCCTGAATTGGCTTTATCAAGCTCGTTAATGATAAATACAAGATTTGATTCTCCTGCCATGGAAAATGCATCCATGATGATCCCTGGTTTTGCATTTGCATAAATGCGGGAACTTCCCGTTAACTGCTCTGGATCGTTAATGGAACTCATATCAAGAGTTGTCCATGGAAGTTTTAAGATTCTTGCAACCGCATAAGCAATCTGAGATTTTCCTGTTCCAGCAGGTCCAACTAATAATAATCCATAAGCAGGCAGTGTGTGTGTACGATTGATCTGAATGATCGTTTCAATGATTCTTTGTTTCACACGTTCCATACCATAGAGTTCTTCATCAAGAATCCGTCTTGCTTCTTCAGGATCGATCGCTTTAAAATAATTACTCTTCCATTGGATGTTCATCATGATGGATAATGCACGCTGGGCATGACGTCTCTCTTCTTGTGAAACTTCATGAGATTTTGCAACAGCAAGATTTCTTCTTGCCCATAGACGAATATTATCAGGCAGCGTACTTCCGGCACATGTCATAAAATCTGTGATACTCTGGATGCTGGTAAGTTTCATATCATCACCCATCTCATCAAGATTTTCATCAGTGATCCGTTCATCTGGTGCATCACTTTGGAATAAACGTTCGATCATAAACTGAAGGAAACCATCTTCTGCAGATAATTTGGTGCCACCGCCAAGAGCAATTTCTCTGATCTTGTATACACAATAACCTTCTACTGTATTCTCCCCAGATAAGCGGACATGAATATGATTCTCTCCAAGCCATTTGACCAGGCTTACAAAACGGGAATCTAATTTTAAGATATCAGATATTACTGTTCCATCTTCTCCCTCAAATTCAAAGGCTGTCTGCTTATCTTGATCAGAAAATACACCACAGGAATGATGCTCCCACTGCTTCTTCTTGTTTGATAAAATCAAGATAGGGCATTCTATCGTAGCATGATCTACATTCGAAGAAAATGTTGTATAAGTACAGACTACTTCTTCTTTTATTTCTGATGTATCGTTACTAAAATCAAATACTGGCATAATTAAATACTCCTGTTTTCTTTTGTTTAGCATATTTATATTTCATTATATCAGTTTTTCCTGATTTTTAAAAGTTTTAAACTCTTTATAAAATAGAAAAAGGGATAAATGCTTCTGGATGTTCTTTATGTTTTCCAATATATTTTTCCATCCAGACCATATCATACCAACGTCCGAATTTATAGCCGCTTTTATAAAATTTTCCAACCATATGATAACCAAGATGTTCATGATACTGAACACTGTTTTTTGTAACATATTCATCTTCGATTTCCGGATCTGTAATGCACGCATCCAAATTGATCACATGTTGTTTTCGAAGGATTTCTTCTAATGCCTCATATAATTTTTTCCCGATTCCCTGTCGTTTTACATCCTTATCTACATAAATGGTTGTTTCTACGGACCAGTCATATGCAGCACGGTTTTTAAAAGATGATGCATATGCATATCCGACAATCTTTCCATGCCCATCAACAGCCTCCAGATAAGGATAGCGTTTTAATGTCTGTTTGATCCGTTGACGGAATTCTGTTATCGAAGGTGTTTCATATTCAAATGTGATTGCTGTATGTTCTACATAATAGCGGTAAATTTCCAGTAATTCTTCTGCATCCTGTGGAGTTGCCAATCTGACTTCCATTTTGTCATTCCTTTCAGTTTAATGAAATAGTGGTGCTTTTTCATTTAATTTTGCATTTGAATGTGTTCCCCAGTGATCACTTCATAGCAAATCAGATTTTTTGTGTTTAAATCTTCTTTTGTCATATCAACAGCACTGATCTGGTGATTATCATAGGTTGTATAATAGTAGATTCCTTTTTGCGTATTACAACAAGAAGTATATAAGGTAATCTCATATTTTCCATTGACATCGCAGCATCCTCTTTGCTGATCGACAGATCCAAGAATATGGAAAAACTGATTGACACTTTCATTTTCAGAATCTCCAGAGACAGAATGCAATTTGGTAAATGCTACTTTAGCAAAACGTGAGGAAGAAGAAAGATCTCCAGGAAGACCAATCGCACCCATTCCACGACTGTATTGATCTAAATCGATATCTTTTGCAAATAGATTTTCTGGTTGTTTTGGAGAAAGATTCATATATTGATTTAATAAGAACATCTGAATGTTAAATGGAGGATTATTTGTTAATACCCCAACGTTATTTTCATAGATATGCATCCCATCTTCCATTGCTTCGACTGTGATCGCACCAGATTGATCTGCAATGATCCAGTGAAGCTGCGCTAATGGAAATTGTTCACTGTAAGGGGTATTGGTAAGATTCATATGAATCAATGCTGTCTTCGCTTCCTCAAGATTTGCACAAGTTCCAAGAATCCAAGGGATAAATTCAAACTGTGCGATATTGTCTTTCCCTTCTTCTATATCATAATATGCTGCATTTCCAACAAAATTAAGCCCAGCCATTGCCAGTCCACATTCATTGAATGCATCATAATACAAAGGATCATTGTCGACTACATGAGCCATTCCGATCATAGCATAATGACTTTCTATGGCATCGATATGTCTAAAATGAAATGGATAATTTCTTGGAGTGATCACAACCTCATCTCCATAAGAGAATTCATAATCTAAAGTTCTTCCAAAATAAAAATCTTTTGTCTTGTAAGTTGCAGCTGTACACATTGCTCTTTTACTCCTCCTTCTATTAATTAATTTCAATGATTTTCAGTAATAATTATATCCTGTTTCTAAGGTATCATTCAAAGATGTTATGCCTGATCTGTCATAATGGAATTATTTTCAAAAAGATTTCGAATGCTAGTCGTTATCTTTCGGAATAACTGGTCAAATCCATAAGCATAAAGAGAGCCAAAGACATTGGCAGCGATTCTTAAGATGATGGCATTCTTCAGGCCAAAAAGATTCTCTGCAATATAAAGAGCCCCAAAGGTGTTGAAAACGGTTTGCCAGGCATATCCAGCAGAATAACCAACTCCTATCCCGCCGATCAGACCGATCCATTGAAAGATATGATCAGGAAGGATCGCATGTAAAATAAGAAAGATCATACATCCAAGAATATTAAATGGTCCTCTTCTTTGTACACGGTATTTCATATCTTTTGAAAATGGCAACAGGACAGACATTGCAGCAATCCCGATCCACATAACTCTTGGCATATGAACCAATTCTCCAATCAACATTGCAGTAGAAATTCCAAGAGATAATCTTAAATACCAGCTGCTTCTTGCTGAAAACAGATGAAATTCCTTAAATAAATGATAAAATCCTCTATGAAATGTTCGATTTCTATGATTCTTGTAAAATACAAGGGAACAGATCACAGCACCTGCAAATAATCCGCAACATCTTAACACATAGTTATGCCCTGTAACATCATATCCATAGAATAACAAATATCCTAAGATAAATGTGGACTGATTGGACATGATAACGTTATGGCAGCTTAAGATCATGATTGCCATAATACAAAGAAAATGAATAAAAAAAGCAGGAACGGTATTTACAGTATTAGCAAGTCTTGGTCCAACCGCAAGGATTGCAAAAATCATAAAGATAACGCCAATGCTGTGTTTTGTATCGATTCCGAAGTCAACCTGTCGTAAGATCATTAAAACCAGTAAGACTAGCACGCCGACAACACTGTTTTGTGATCCAAAGATCATACTGTAAAGAGTTACTACTGCAAAACAAAATGCAACAACTAAATATACTTTAAAATTATAGATAAGGATACGTTTATGTTTCTCTTTTGAATCTTTGGCACCTTTGATCCATTGTTTGGAACCGATGGAACTTAATTGTAACTGTTGATAAAAATCCAATGTTAATACCTCCTGTGATAAGAATCTGTTTCTGAGTAGCAATGAACAATTTTACTCACTTCTAGGCTGTTCGTCAATACGTTATTTGACGTTTTTTCTTATTTTTGGTATGATTTATTTATGAAAGCGACAGACAAAGAAAGGAGGATTTATCCTCATGGCAATGAATTTTAATCAGATATTAAAGTTTCAGCAGATAAAAAATGCATTCAAACGGTTTGATCAAGACCATCCAAAATTCAAGAATTTCATGAATGCTGTATGGAGGGAGCAGGCACTTAAACAGGATGCTGTGATCGAGATTTCTATTACATCTCCAGAAGGGAAAAATTATTGTTCAAATATCAAACTGAATGCAGCAGATATCGAGATGTTTGAACAGTTGAAATCCATGAAACCAGAATAATTTCAAATTTTAATGTCAAATTAATGTCACGGAACTCTAAAACATATAAATTTAATGTCACAACTCAAAAAGAAGGCTAGTCAAATTTCATGACTAACCTTCTTGATTTTTACTGTAATTCTTCCTCAGACACCAGATTTTTCATGCTTCTAAGCCCTATACAAAGGGTTGAAGTATTATGTAATATGGCAGATGTTGTTGGCTGGATAAATCCTAACACACCGGCCCCAATAAGCCCTGCGTTAAATCCAACAATAAAGCGGTAATTATTATGAATTCGGCGCATTAAGTGGTTACTGATATGTTTGAGAGTTACCAGACCATGTAAATGGTCTCCTTCAATCGTTACATCTGCGATTTCTCTTGCAATCTGAGCTCCATCACTGATCGCGATTCCAACATTAGATGCAGATAATGCTGGAGAATCATTGATTCCATCTCCGATCATAATAACTTTTCTTCCTTCGGCTTTTTCTTTCTCAACGAAAGCAGCTTTATCCTCTGGAAGCACCTCAGCATGATATTCATCCACACCAACTTTGGCTGCAATAACCTTTGCAGTACGATCACTGTCTCCAGTCATCATAACGACTTTCTTGATTCCAGCAGCTTTTAATGCCTTGATCACATCTTTGGCTTCTTCACGTAATGGGTCTTCAATACAGATCACACCTGCAAGTTTTCCTTCGATTGCCATATATAAATGCGAACATTCTTCAGGCAGTTTCTCAAATAACTCTTCTTTGCCTTCAGGAATTGTACACTGCTCATCTTCGAATACAAAATGATAACTTCCAATGACAACTTTTTTATTCTCGATCATGGAAGAAATTCCATGAGCCACGATATACTCAACCTCAGAATGTAATTCTTCATGTACAAGATTTCTGTCAACAGCTGCCTGAACTACAGCTTTTGCCATAGAATGAGGGAAATGTTCCTCTAAACATGCGGCAATTCTTAATAATTCCTTACATTTCATTCCGTTAAATGAAACAATATCAAGAACAGTAGGTTCCGCTTTTGTTAAAGTTCCTGTTTTATCAAAGACGATCGTTTCGGCTTCTGCCATTGCTTCTAAGTATTTACCACCTTTGACAACGATCTGATGGTCATTTGCTTCCTTGATCGCAGATAAAACAGAGATTGGCATTGCAAGTTTTAATGCACATGAGAAATCAACCATCAGTACAGATAAAGCTTTTGTTACATTTCTTGTAAACAAATATGTAAGAGCTGTTCCAGCCAATGTATAAGGAACAAGACGGTCTGCAAGATGTTCTGCTTTACTTTCCAAAGAAGATTTTAATTTTTCAGATTCTTCGATCATCGTAACGATCTTGTCGAATTTGCTTGATCCATTTACTTCTTTCACGCAAACTTTTAAATCACCTTCTTCAACAACAGTTCCTGCATATACGTATCCGTCAGGAATCTTGCGAACAGGTGTTGATTCTCCGGTTAATGATGACTGATTGATCATTGCTTCACCATCAACAACAACTCCATCAAATGGAATCATATTTCCCATTTGTACATGAACGATATCATTGGTATCAATTTCATTAGATGGGACTAAAATCTCATGATCTTCTTCGACTTTCCATACCTTATCGATATTCAAGGACATGCTTTTTGCAAGATCATCGACGGATTTCTTATGTGTCCATTCTTCGAGAATTTCTCCGATTCCGAGTAAGAACATGATAGAGGATGCGGTATTGATATCTCTTCGAATGATCGATACCCCGATTGCCGTACCATCAAGTACTGGAACTTCAATCTTACCCTGAGCAAGTGTATGAATTCCTTCATATATGTATTTCACAGATTTGATCACTGTGATCCCTGCTCTTAATGGATATGGAAATAATAATTTGTTTCCATAATGAAATAAGATTTTACTTATAAGTTTCTCCTGATATGTCTGATTTAATTGTCTGCTCTGGCTTTCTTGATAATTATCAGGGACTGTGATGATTCCATGATAAAATTCCTTTAAAGCAGTAAGAATTTCACTGCGGCTGGCATCATAACAGATCACGATGTCATTTGTGCGGTCATAGATTTTTACAGATGTTACAAAATCTTTTGTTATAAGATAATATTGAAGTTCATCTGCCTGATCAGCACTCATTGTCTTCTGGCAGTTATGAATACGAATTCTGCCTCGAATCTCATGTTTGATCGTAAATTTCATACAAACTCCTTTTTGGTTTGAAAACACCTGCAGAAAAACTGCAGGTGCCTTAATCTTAATGTTCTATTCTATTCTGCAACTTCTTTGAAAGTATCTTCGGAAACTTCTTCTGTTTCTTCCGCCTCATCAGTTTCAGCATAAGCTTCCCATTCCTCTGCTTCTGCTGCTCTTTCTTCATTGATCTGCTGAGCTTCAGCATAGATATCTTCAGCATTCTCCTGTACAGTTGCAACTGTATCCATTACACATTCTTTTGCACGAAGAACAGCTGCTGTACAATTTGTGTAAAATTTCTTTGCATCCTTACTTGATAATGCTTTAATACCTGCTGTTCCAAATAAAACGCCTGCTGCAAAAAATCCTGTTTTTTTACTCTTTACTACTGATAAAACTTTTGTTAAATCCATGGTTTTTTCCTCCTGTATGATATAAATATGTATTTATTTCTCGTATACTTAAGAGCTATATGACTTTATATGCTCTCTAAGTAACTTTGTCCATTATAAAACATCCTATGGCGATTACTCAAGACTAATCGCAGTGCCTTATTGATAATATTTCTCAATAAGCGCTACTCTCCTTCTGTAGTGTCAGAGCTGTTAAATATGTTCCCAGAATCACCTTTTGAACGGTTATAGTCGTATTTGGAAGGATATCCACATGTCTCAGCAGCATCTGCACCTCCATAATTCTTAGCAAAATCCTGACGTTTTCCTTTGTTAAACATAAAGTATTTTAATGCTTCCTGATTTGCTTTGAAATTTACGAAGAAAACATATCCACATGGAGGATAGCTTCCAGCAACAGCTGTTTTGTATGTATTCTCGATCGGTACACGAAGCTGATCAATCTCTGTTGTTCCCATTTTTGCAACAGATAGGATCAGTTTCTTAATATAAGTTGCGTCCATATCCGTAGATACATCACCAAGTGCATCAATCGCAATATCCACAAGATCTAAAGGATTTTGCTGTAACATCTTCTGGAAAGTTGCCTGCATAACAGCACGCTGTCTTCCTGTTCGTCCAAACTCTTCAACACCATACTTTTTAGAGAACACATGACGAACTCTTGCATACCCTAATGCCTGATTACCATTTAAAGTCTGTTTACCGACTTTTACATTTCGATATTTTTTCTTTGAAATATAATTTGTTGTATTTAAGTATTCTGCTTCTCTTTGTTCAAGAGTCATTTCAATTCCGCCGATCCTGTCAATTACCTTTTCAAATGCGGCAAGATCTACAACACAGAATTTGTCGATCTTAATATTAAAATTTTGAGCCAGTGTCTGATATAAAAGCGCTTCCCCGCCAAATGCATAAGCGGCATTTAGTTTATTACGTCCATGACCTGGTATTTCTACATACATATCTCTTAAAAAAGAAGTTAATTTCAATTCTTTTGTTTTAAAGTTGATCGTTGCAACCATCATACTGTCAGATCGACCATGATCACCTTTTTCTGAGCCCTGAGCCCCATTATCAGAACCAACTAATAAAATATTGACAACATCTTTATCGAAGGTCAGATCTTCCTCATTCTTAATCTTCACTTTATCCATAGATTGTTTTTTTGGCGTCACTGCGGCTTCCAGTCGCGCATCATAATACCCAAGCATACCACCAACGCCAATTGCAATGATCAGAAAAAAACTGATTATGACTGTAAATTTTTTTGTAAACATTCTAAAGTTCCCTCCTTATTTTCCTGTCCGTATTTTACCACATATTCTTTTGATATCAAACTGTTAATCTTTGTTTTTTTCATTTCCTAAGAAAATCTTCAGAATTTTATCCATATCATTTTGATATGGATATGATGTAAAAAATGTATTTTACACTTGTTTTTATTCATGATAAGATAAAAATATATTAAGTCAGGTAACTAGTTTACACTTTTATATTATGTTCTAGAAAATACTCATTATAATCTTAATATAAATAACATTGAATTTATGCCGATTGACGGCTTTTTTTATTGCCTTTTTTGACTCCTGCGATTTAATGTTGACTCCAATTAGACTCCATTTAATTAAACCGCTTCTATTAGTAAATCATCCATATCAATATCAAAATCTTCAATAGATTGTATGTGTTCCATAGTCTGTATAGTTTCTAGTTTTTCAGCCTGCAAATCCATGTGTTCTTTTAACAGATGAATGTAAATTTTTTCAGTGATCAATACACTTGAATGGCCCAAATATTTTGATATGATTTTCATTGGAATTCCATTTTCATAGCATCGTGTCGCAAATGTATGACGAAGGCGATGTACAGACAATTGAATTATATAATCCTCTTCTTCAAGTTGATAATTAATCTGAAATCTTGCATTTTTCAATACACTATCTAAAGATGGCCCTGAAATTGGAAGATTTTTGGCTGTTACAAACAACAATTTTTTTAACTCGTGAGGCACATTTGTATCTGCGTATTTTGATTTTTCAATTCTTTCTTTAATAATCATTTGACGCTTTATCGTTTCATATGCCGTTTCATTTAATGGTACAATTCGTACACTCGATTCATTTTTGGTTGTTCCAAAATTAAAATCGTATTTAGCTTCTAAATCTTTATCTCTACGATATTTTAATGATTTTGTAATGTGAACTACTTTTCTATCTAAATCTATATCTTTCTTTGTCAACGCCGCTGCTTCTCCATACCTCAGTCCTGTATTTAAACAGAAAACAAAAAAATTATAATATAAATGTCCTTTTAAATATTCAAACAAAAGATTCTGTTCCCGTATTGTTAAAGCCTTAGAATCTATTTTTGGCTTTTTCCTTTTTTTTAACTTTACCTCTTTTACAGGATTATACGGAATATATTTTGCCTGTTTACAACATTGCATTATCTGACTAAATACACTTTTTACCGATGATATTGATCCATCATCATATGATTCTTTTAATTCTTGAAAAAAGCCTTCCAAATCATATTCATTAATGTCCGTCACTTTTACGTTTTCATAATGTGGATATATACAATAATTATAAGCCCACTCGTATATTTTTTGTGTACCCACTGCAAGATCAACAAATGCTCTATTCTTCCACCTATGATACCAAATATCAACCGTATCAGTAGTTTTTTTCTGATTTAACGCCAATGCATCTTTTGCTTTCTCTTCTTTTAACCACTCCTTTACTTCTTTTAAACTCTTACTCTTCTTTTCAGGTCGTTCTCCAAATCTATCTGTAAATCGTGCCTGGTAACGTCCATCTTTTCGCTGTGACAGGTATTGTCCAAGTTCCCTGCCCTTCAAATCTTTTCCCATAGTTATATTCCTTCCTATCGAAAAAGAATCTGATATGGTTATAGTGTATGTAATTATAACATATCGAGATTCTAATTTCGATCAATTGCATACACCTCTTCCAAGTATTTTTCAAATTGTTTTCTCTTTACTAACTTTTTTCGTCCAACGTACAGTCTAAATTCACAGTCAGGATCAGCAAGTAACTGTCGTATCGTATTAGTACCAATATTACTATAATCCGATGCTTCATCAATTGTAAGGATCAGCTTTTCCCAGATAGGAACTTCTTGTGTCTTTGTCTTTTTATCTTTCATAGAGTCTGTTCCCTCCTTTATGATTCTTGTCCACTCACAATTGATACGGATAACTGTTTTCTATTTTGCGTCTGTAAAATTACTAATCCTGGACCTTTTAATACTGAAATGAACATACCTTTTTTCCCAAAAGCAATCGTTGACACATTGTTTAGCAACTCAATATCAAAATCCACGGTATCTTCAAAAGCTACAATATTTCCAGGATTTACACGTAGTATATCTCCCTGTTCCAACTCATAAGATAAAACGTCTCCCGCAATCTCTAAGAACGCATTTCCTTCTCCAGAAAGTTTTTGTAAAACGAATCCTTCTCCACCTAATAGACCTGCACGTATTCGCTTTGTAAAGACTACAGACAGATTTACATCTTGTTCTGCACATAGGAAAGCTGTCTTCTGACAGATCACTGATCTATTAGGTAATATATGCAGCTGCTTAATTGTTCCTGGAACAGTCGTTGCAAAGGTTACTGTTCCACCCATTCGCCCGGCAGAGTAATTTGTTACGAAAGCTGACTCTCCTGTCATCTTTCTTGAAAAGATACCTTTTATACCACCTTTGAGATTTGTGTTATATGTGATGTCTCCACTGTACATCATCATTGATCCAGTCTGAGTATACATAGATTCTTCGTTTTGAAGATTACATGCAACAGCTGGTACAATCGATCCGATTATTTCCCATTCCATGATCATCTTCCTTTCTTCTGTAATGTATCTAAAATCTCATTTACATCAATCGTATTAGCTTTTAAATTACTACCTGTGATTATTTGTTGCCCAAATTCATAATGTGTGCTGACATAGATCAGTTCATAATTCTCTAACTGCTCTCCCAGATCATATAAAGCATCATTGATTTTTCCTGATGGAATCGTATCTGCAGAAGCCTGTTGACCAATAATCAGCTTTTCTACTGGAATATTCTTTTCAATCTCTGTTCGATCATTAGCGATCACTTTTTTGCATTGCTTTATCGCACGTACCGTATTAACTTTCTTTGCTTTCTTAATTTTCTTCTTTACAGCTTTTGCTGATACTTTATAAGCTGCTTTGGACTTATATATGCTCCAGAACGGACCATTTGCAGCCGCCTTCTTTGATTGAGAAATGATATATTTCAAGTCATATTTTTTAGACGTACGTTTACGACTTGCTACGTCAGCGACTACTACTTTGTCATTTTGATCGATACTAAGCAGAGTGATAAAATGTCCACCTCCGGTAAAATATCCTGGTCCCATAAGTCCAACAACAGGATTTTCATTCTGCAGACTTCGTTTGATCATGTTATAATCTCTTTTCAATCCCATGCAATGCAATCCCCAATGTTGAGCCATTGCAGGTATTGCCTTATGCACAGATCCGTCTGATGAATATAATCCTTGCTGTCTTGCCCACGAAGCTGTATCCACGGGTGTAACGCTTTTATTTTGCAGATTTGCTATACACACAGCCATCGATGTAGGACCGCAGCCAGAAGACCGAATAGACAAATTATTTTGATTCCACTGTGTATCTGTCTGATTGTAATAGATATATTGCCCTACGTATTCCGTTTCCTTAGCTTTTACTGGTTTATATCCATTTACTGATCCAGGAGCGTGTGAAATCTTAGGTTTTGATTGCTTCTGATGATTATCTTTCTTAGACTTCTTCTTTTCCTGATGTTTCTTTTTAATCGTAGCCTTTTTCTTATGGCGTTTTACAACAGTCTTCTTTTTCTGTGTTGATGCCTCAGACACTACACTTTTTTCTGTCGTCGTTACACTGAATTCTGTAGTTGAAACCGTTGATTCCTGTGAAACCATGCTTTCTTCTGCATGTATAGATGTGGAATTAGATAAACAGCAACTAAAAAAGGCTGCCAGTGCAACTGTCATGAGTTTCTTTCGCATTTTTCCTCCTAAATATTAAATTCTTAGATTTTAACATTTATTAATTAGTCTTTGTGCGTTACGCTTTAAAGAGTGCAATCTAACGAACCTCTTTAAACAGTTGCAAAGTCAGCTGTTGCTATTTGTTATTTGATAAGATCTTTTGATAATGCTATTTTTTTTGCATCCTGATAATATAATTCTCTTGTTTCTTGATTGTCTTCAAATTCAATAGTTTCTTGATATGGATCTGTGATTGGTTTTACTTTCTGTACTTTAATTCCAACTCGATCTGCTTTGTATGTAATATATTGTGCCAGTAAATATCTTGACCAGCCACGCTTTAATTTGTAATCACAATCAAAGTCTTTTAAATCTTCCATATAGATATTTTTTGCATGATTTTTTACTGCAAAATCTATAACATCTTTACTTACTTTATGATAATAAGTTTCGATGAAATGACGTTCTTTCTTTTTCAAACGTTCCAACGGTTGCAGCTTCTTCTTTCGACCATGTCCATTCTGACCAGTGTATTTTAAAGACTTCTGCATTCTTTGATACTGAGCCATAATGGACTGTTTAACGTGATAACCGCTGTCTCGATCGCCAGAATATAGAGCAATATGTTGTGGATGCTCCGGATCATAGAAAGCACAAGCTGCTGAAATATTAACGCCAAGTCGTACCCCAACGATCAGATCCTTATTCAATTCTATTTCTTTCTTTGGAACTTTAAATGTCAATAGAAACATGATTTTCTTATTCTCAATACAAATGCTACTATCAGCACATTCATATTCTCCTGTAAAAATACGTTCCATTGTAGTTCGCAGTTCTTTTGATTTATAAGGATTCCCAAGTCTCAACTTAAAGATGATTCCATTTACAAACTTCATATAAATCTCTCCTTTAGATGTAGGAAGGTTGTCATAGAATTCCTGATCAGATTGATTCGGATGATAAAATGTAAAAAATTTCTTTGGCACTTTTAGCGGTGCTGTTCTACGCTTTGTTGGAATTGTAGTATTTCCTTTAAAGAGTCCATCACTTTTTGCCTTGCGTAAATCTGCTTTTACCATATGACCTAATCCACCTGCGATTGGCAGTCCTACAGGGAAATCAAACATATCTGCATCGTATAGACTATATTCAGGATCGTTCTTCTTAGGTTTTCTTGATCCACACTTATATAATTCTGCAATTTCTTCTTCTGATGCACCTCGTTTGATTGCAGCATATATTGTTGATATCAATATGTTATACGCAGTATTTTGATAATACATCCCATCTCTGATGTATTTATAAACCCTGTTTATCTCTTCTTTATCCCCTTGGGGAATCAACTGAATTTTTTTTACTGAAATATAAGTATTTCCCATAAATAACATCCCGCCTGTTACTTTTCTTCTTTGATTGATAGTTTCTTAATAGCAAATTCTGCTTGTTCATTAATTGTATTCTGATATTGTGCATAGAGTTGGCAGACCTCTTGAACACTTTCGCACTCTAAAAAGCTTTTAGATACATTTGTCAGAATTTCATCTAATGTTTCACTGTTAATAATCATATTGTACGTCCTCCTTTTTATTTTTTTATTAGTCATATTTTCTTTATACTTTGTGTCTATGTAATGTAGGTCATATTTTATTTGTACAGAATCTTACATAAACTCTAATGAGTGATATAAGCCCTCATTTTGCAGCGTCAAAGTACACTGCTATATTTCTTTAATTTAGTTTGTTCATTAGCTGATAGCTATAAGTTACAACTGCATTAGCCCATTCATTGTCAGTACAGTAATGCTTATTAATATCTGCAACGGATGTTCCTTCATAATAGCTACCGCCTTTTGACAGATATCTTTCATGCAGCGTATTCGCTGTTGCAAGTAATCCCTCTTCTCTGGATGCCTTATTTATTCCTTTGGCATCATCTGAATAAACTCCATATCCTGTCAAATTGTTATCCTCTTTTGCACGTCTGCTTGTTCCCCAGGCACTTTCATGTGCTGCGATTCCCATTAAAAAAACCGCGTTTACATGATATATGCGTTCTGCTTTTACAAATGATGACGCATCCTGATATAATTGAGTGCCAGATAACATCTCTTTTGCATCATCCACTGTAATATTACTGATGGATGATACATCTTTTGGATCAAAATAACGAGTCCTTTTTTCTTCTTTTATACCCTGTTTCCACTTAGCAATCTTCTGATCCAGCTTTTTAATATTTTCTTGTAGTGTATTATCCGGCTGTATGTACTTTGTTTTCAAATAATCATTAAGATCAATAGCGTCTTCTTTCTGCAAAAAATTCATCTCATGTACGCCGAATACGTATGTTGCTGCAATCATTGATAATTCCTGATCCTGATACAACTCTGCAAGCTTCATCAGATCATTTTTCATTTTCAAATCCTGCTCAGTAAGTTTTGTCAGCGGTGTCATCTCCTGTCCTACATAACTTACCTTTTGATCATATGTTTCATAAAACTTGCTTAGTGCAACCCTTTTAGTTTGATCTTTCTGAATTATTGCTCTGTATTTTTTTTGTTTTTCCCTGGCATGTTTTATGTTTAACTTTTTCTGATTGATACGTTTCTGAATTGATGCACAGCCCTTTTTCCGGACTGTTCTTTTCGGCATCGGAATAATCTTAACCGCTTTCTCTTTTTTTGTTTTCTTTGTGTCTTTTTTCTTTATATTTTTCTTTGTATCATGTTGTTTTGATTTTTTATGTTTCTTCTTACTTTTTTTCTTCTGTTTATGCTTAACAGCGACACTTTTCTTACTCTCTGTTGTTGTGACAGTCTGTGTTGTTGTTTCTGATTCTGTCTGTTGCATAGTTGATTGTGTCGATTCTGCTTCGTCCGCAGCACAGTTAACAACATAAGATGTTGCCATAAGCACAGACAAAAACAGTGCAATGACTTGCTTTTCTGGTCGATAACCTTTTCTCAAATGAACGCCTTCTTTCCCTTATATCTTTAATACGCCCCATATAATGCCAAGAATGATTGCTAGAATCAGCAAATAATAAATCATCCAGAACCATCGTTTTCGGCTTAATAATCCACGAATCACATACGCTGTTGATATTTTCTGTCCCTTTCGTTTATTACAGTTTTCACAACATGCACATAAATTCTTTGGATCATTGATATTTGTTAGCTCCATTTTTAACAGTATCCGTTGTAATATTTTCGACTTTTGAGCTTTACGCACAGAAACAATGTGATCGATCGTTACTTTGTCTTTCTTGAGTGGTCTGCCACAATATGCACAAAAATACCATTGCCCAATTACTGGTTTTGTAGTCTGAAAGAATTGTTTTCGGTAAGCGCTGCTTCTGATCATATCTTTTGAATATCCATAATAATGTATATGATATGTTTTCAACAGTTCACCGATTGTATCCGCTTCTTCTTTGGATCCAAACTCTTGTTTATATTTATGATTTACATTAACAAATCCCAGTGTCTCCAGATACTTTCGCATTTCTTTCTTTTTTATGTTTTGAATCTCTATGATATAACAACTCATATTTTTTACTCACCTGAGCTTTCATCCGGCAATTCCTGTTCCAACATTTGCTTTGCATAAAGCATTGCTGCTTTTAAAGTTTTATCCGTTTCAGATTTTTGATTCAAATGTACCCGGAAAACTCTTCCGTAAGTATCTTTGATTACTTTTCCTACTAGCTTTCCTTTGCCTTTTTTATTCTTATTTTTCCAACCCCATACCTCTATAATTTTTTCATACGATGTGTGAAAATCTGTATCCTCTATTTCTCGTAATTCAGTTGCTTTATATCCAAACAAACCAACCCCTCCTCTATTCCGTAATAAGTTTGATCATCAAAACGCAGTTTACTGCGATAACCAGTACCAACGTAATATAGATTGGAACGTATATCTCTTTTATATCATGCCTTGTTTCTTGATCAAGATCTTTGTCTTTAAGAATTCTTTTGATTCTTGAAGATGAAATTTTAAGTAAAAACAATATGGTTGCTGTTTTGATGATCATTAAAATTAATTCAAACATAGACGCTCTCCGTTCTAATTATTATGATGCAAGCAAAAAGGTTTTTATATTAAATATAGCCAAAAAAATATTCATACAAACCATCAGAATAAGTACAAACCTCTCACAATAATGTATCTTTTTGTTTTTTTCATCTTTATACAGAATTCGTAAAAAAATATAGTAACCAATCGTTGAAAACAGAAAACATGTACTTTGAAAAATACTTGTAGTTAAATGCATTTTAAATTTTCCTTTATACCTTTAAAACTCCTTATTCATCTTTGTTATCCTGAATAACTTCTTTTTCTCCTTCAGTAATAGATTTCTTCTTACGCTTCTTCATAAGATATGCTGCGATAACAACACCAGCAGCACATACAGTTGCAACAATCGGTTTCATATATTTATAATGTAAAAACCTGATCCACAGATTCTTCGTAATATAAATATTATCAACCTTTTCTACTTTTGTATTACCTGCAGCATCGATCGCAGTTACTTCTATCCGCTGTGCTGTATTTTTACTTAATAGCGGAACTTCTATGCTTTCTGGAATATTCTCTTTATATTCTTTAAAGACTTTTCCATTAACCGTAATCTTCGCAGATTTCAATAACAGGTTATCTTTGATCAATACAGTTACACTCTTTCCATCCTCTGCATAAACCTTACCATCTTGTATATTAGAGAAAATAATATTGGGACTTGTTCTGTCTATTCCAAAGGATAGAGAAGCATGTTTTCTCTGCATATCATTTCTGGAAGTGTGATGTGCAACATCCGTGGAAGATGTGATCACTTTATATACTCCCTCATCATTTAATGCATCAGCTTTAATACTGTAAGTACATTTATTCCATCCTTTTCCTTCTACCTTGACAGAGCTGTTTGCATGATTTAAGTCAACTTTTTCATTATCTTTGATCAACTGTAAATCATGAGTTTTAAGTTTTGATGGATTGATCTCTGTAATCTTAATGTTTGATGCCTGATCAACATAAGAACCATTTAACTTCTTTTCGTAATCACCTAATACATATACAGATCCATATCGGTTCACACTGTAATGTACTGTTTTTTCCGTTTTGTTTCCCGCCTTATCACTGACTGACATCTTATATGTATAGTAATCATCATTCTGTATCTTGTTCGGAATCTGTTCATACGTTACTGTAACTGTATTTTTTGCTTTCTTGGACGTAGATTTATAAGATTGTCCTTTCATCGCACCTTTAATATTTGATGTTACAGAATCGATGTATTTATCACTTGCTACAAACGATGGAATAACCTTTCCTGCATTGGCTGTCTGATCTGCCGGTGTAATTCTTCCAATCTTAGGAGCTGTTTTATCAATGATAAAATCTTTCTCTGTAATCTTCTGAATACTGTTTCCGGCCAGATCCTCTCCCTCAACAGATAAATGATAACTTCCATCCTTATTAAAAGTAACAGTCATCGTATGATCATCACCATGACGATTCCAGGAACTTTTATTCCCGTTCGTATTAATTGTTAATGGCTTAAAATTTTTCTCTGTTACATGAATCGTAGCAGTTCGATCTGCCTTATAATATTTTCCATTCTTAACATTGTTATTATCCCAAGTAATCTTAACCTTTGGCAGTGTCTGATCGATCACAAAATCATGTACATTATTTCCAATCCATGTAATTCCTTTATTCTTATTTCCAGCCAGATCCATTGTATTTACATCCAGAGAATATTCTCCATCCGCTGTAAATGGCACGTTCATTTTGTAAACATAATACTTGCTGCCATCTGTTCTTGTATGCAAAACACCATCCGTTGCAAAATTAGATCTGATCTTTTCCTTCTTTCCGTTTTTTGTTACATAGACGTTTGTATTCTTGTTGGAAAAATTTCGTTCGTTGATCGTAATCGTTGCTGTTCTTGGTTTTTTATAATATTTATCTTTTGATTCGTTATTATCATAAGACACTGTTATTTCTGGAGCAGAAACATCAATGTTAAAAGTCTTATGTACTGTACTTTTATGACCAGTATTATCAACCATTGTAAAATCAGCTTTCACACCATTCTTGTTATTCTGAGTAGCGTCAATCTTTACATGATCTTTCTGATAATTATGTTTCATATCATCATAATTTGTTTCTCTTGAATTTGCTGCTCCTGCATCATACTTAATCGTCTGGATTCCAGAATAGCTGTCCATTGCTTCCAGTCCGATGTAAACATCATGGTTATAATATTCTTTCTCCGGAGTTTCCTGCAAAATCTTAATAGAACTTGTCACGGAATGCTTTCCATTGCTTTCCAAAATCACACCTGCAGATTCATATTCGTCAGATTTATTTCCTGCTTCATCCTCTGCCATTGCATAAACGTGTCCTTTGAAATCTGGCTGAATATTAAATGTTTGCTTCTTACTATTGGCGGTTTTTGTATCTGAAACAGACCCTTCGTTATTTAAATAAGAAGAAACACTTACAACTCCACTTGTTTTATCATCGGATGTGATCGTCGTTTTAAATGCATGATCGAAGAAATTCCTAAATTTCCCTGTTGATTTAAAGTTTTCGTATCCGCTTAACAGATCAAACGCTATATTTTCAACCTCTGGCTTTGTTTTATCAATCTTATATGATTCCTGACCAATCTTAGAAATAACATCATTCTTGCTGTCTTTCAGATAGAAAGTTACATTTCCTTTTTTAATATCCTTGGAATATGAGATTTTTTTAAGCCATGGACCATTTTGAGATGTTGAAATCAGATCATAGCCTGATGTTTCTCCCTGCAACGGAGTAATTTCAAAATTATCAGATACAAACCAGTTATTTTTTCCATCCGATTTAGTTGTTGTATAATGTTCATCCAGTTTAATATCATTTGCTTCGACGTACAGATCACCAGGAACATAAGTTACATCATAATAATCCGGCGTTTTTGCTCCAGAAATTTTGACTGCACCTGTATGTTTTCCTAACGATGTTAGTCTAGGAACGTCGTTGGTAACCACTGGTTCTGTGATCATCGTCATATCATCTCCAGTAACAAATCCAGATACACTATAGCTCCCTTTTTCAGATGATTCTCCATATTTACGGTATTGATCTTTTGCTTTAAATACCAGATTCGCTTTATTGATTGTTCCTCTTAATTCTTCTGGCTGCTTCAATTCATAATTTTGCACATCTGATCCAGTGATAGAGAACTTATCATAGATCATATCCTTGTTCTCACCAGGATCAGTCGTCTGATATTTTATCTCTGGGATAACCAGTTTTACATCTTCTCCTCCAACAACACCGACAAGTTTCGGAGTGTTGACAAAAGAAGCTTTTGTGTCCTTATCATAAGTTTTGTCTTTCACAGCCACATCTGTTATACTCAATTCTTTCTTATTGATCGCAGCTGTTAATCCAGTAATGTCGTTGATCTCATAATTAGGATTATTTGATGTTACTTTAATCGGCTGAATTTCCTTTTTTGTTCCGCAATCTTTTGTGTCAAAAGCTGCTTTCGAATACGTATAAGAAAAATCCTCTGTATCCTGTGTCAATACATTCGATACAGTTGGTATTTGATCATATTCAGCATCAACTGTGCCATCATATATCTTATCAAGCACACTGGCTGTTGCCATCAGTTGTCTCTTTTCTGTCGTAATCTTAATCGTCGTATCCCCGTAAGTAAATTCAACACTTGCTCCTGCCTGATTGGCAGTAAGTATCGTTGTATAGTTTTCTCCGCTTTTTTCATTTGTAACTGTAATTCCTTCTGGATTTTCTCCCTCATAAAAATAATCATCCGTCGTCTGAATCTTTAAGGAATCCCCATATATAAGTTCGTACTCTCCACTTTCACAAGGAATTTCTTTTACTGATCCTTCAATGCTTTCTGCAATCTGGTTCCCAATTAACAGATCTGCTACATCATTCATCAATAGATTTGATTGACGAAACAGCTGATTTTGTTGTGCGTACAGGGTATTTATTCCAGCTGGAGCAATACATAAGCTCCCCACAGACATTACAACTACCGCTTTTTTTAACTTCCTCATTAATTATTATTGCTCCTTTATATTTGTATTTATTAATTTATTTTATCATATTCTTTGAAAAAATGACACTATTTTATACTTTAATACAGTAATTAGTACTTTATAATCAAAAAAAGATCTGCATAAGCAGATCTTAAATGATTGTCACATTCATATGAATCGAACTTAAATCATATTCTGATTTCTCTTTATATGTTTCCAGTCGGATTCCAATTTTTCCATGTAACAGTGATTCAATTGTTGTCTCCAATTTCTCCAGATTTCTTTCCACATAATGAAAGTCTACTTTATCATTTTCAGAAAACATAATTCTTACATTTCCTTCTTCTCCTGGCAAAACAGAAGCATGATTTAAGCAGGAACGTATTTGTATCGGCAATGCACATTTGATTTGATACCAAGCTTTAAAGAACTCTTCCAGTTGAATCATTCGATCCTTATCCTCTTCTACATCATTTTGTGAATGGAAATTGTTATGTAGTTTCGGTGGATCATCTTTTTGTGGAACAGTCTTTATTGGAACGCCCTGTTTTAATTCTCTGATTTCATCAGCCATACATCGCATCTGATCTTTTAACGTACAGATATCTGGTTCAACATCCATAACAGGCTTACATAATTTGATAAACTCTATTTCTACCAGAATTCTCTTTGAGGTAGAAAATCGAAGCTTATTTAAAAGGTCCGAACATATTCGTATATAACGGATCAATACAGCTTCATCAAGCTCATCTGCTCTTTTCTGAAGCATTTCCAAATGCTCGTGGGATAAATCTAAAGCATCCATTCCATGATCTCCTGTTCCAGATAGTAACAAATTCCTTAGATATTGAAGAAATTCAGTAACAAATCTGGACCATTCGATTCCCTGATTACCAGCAGACTCGATCTTATTCATCATGGATTCAACATCACAATGAAGAATATCGTTTAGAAGTTCATCGTAAAATACAATGTCTTCACGACCTAAGATATCCAACACGTTCTCATAGGTAATTGATTTACCAAGATAAAAAGCCACACACTGATCTAGCAGACTTAAGGCATCACGCATAGATCCGTCCGCCTGTTTTGCGATATAGTGTAATGCTTTATCCTCTATTTCAATTCCTTCCTGCTCTGATAAGTTTTTTAGCTGCGATGAGATCGTAGCTACAGTTATTCTATGAAAATCATATCGCTGGCATCTTGATAGAATCGTTGTTGGAATCTTATGTACTTCTGTTGTAGCCAGAATAAAGATTACATATGATGGTGGCTCTTCTAATGTCTTTAACAAGGCATTAAATGCTCCAACAGACAGCATATGTACCTCATCAATGATAAATACTCTGTATTTACCGTCCTGTGGCGAGTATTTGACCTGCTCTTTGATCTCGCGGATATTATCGACACCATTGTTGGATGCGGCATCAATCTCTACAACACTCGTAAGCACGCCTTTCTGGATTCCCAAACAGCTTTCACATGTGCCGCATGGTTCTCCATCGATTGGCTGCTTACAATTTACTGCTTTCGCAAGTATCTTGGCTGCCGTTGTCTTTCCTGTTCCTCTGGTTCCGCAAAAAAGATAAGCATGTCCGATACGATTCGACCGGATCTGATTTCTTAATGCAGTAACTACATGATCCTGTCCCTGAATCTCGCTAAATCTTTGTGGGCGAAATTTGCGGTACATGGCCATATATGACATTGATCATTCTCCTTTCTTTTTTCTGCAGAACAAAAAAGGCAGACCGCTCCCTCTGCGTTCTGCCCATTGTTCCAAATAATAGTTCCGAAAATAAAAAAGTATTAACCCACAAAAAATATCGTTTTCACGAATCCAATTGTAAATTAATACTTTCTCATTATATCACTGTTTTTTAGTAGAATCAATATTCATGTCATTCTTCTGACTGTCCTCTGGATATTCCAGCTTAATAAATAATTTTAGCAGTCTGCTTAGTATATGTGGTATCAAATATAAAAGAATGATGATTGCTATAGATATTATGATTACATAATGAAGCATTTCATTACCTATATCACTAATCCCATGTATAGGTATATCAAAAAATTTCTTGATGATTTGACCATTAATCATTCCCAAAAAGATCATTCCGTAAATTAATATGATTATCCATAATCCATAACAGGCTTTTACAAAGTTTTTTATTCCTACTACATAGTCATCATGCAGAAAATGATGTATATTCTCTAAAAAAATTCCAATAACGTTCTGGTCTTTTCGACTAACATGAAAAACTTTTAATATCATACGTGGTATTACATCGCAGCTTAATATTAAATAAATATGAATCATTAATGTTATCATAAACAATGCAATATCCATATAGAACCAATCATCAATCCTTGAGTTTGTAATCGCTCTAGTTATCTGATCGAAGCATTTTTGAAAAATCCCATATTTCCAGACTTGTCTTATAAAATTTACATCAATAAAGATAATCAGTTCCAATGCTATTGTAAATTTGATCATATCTTTTAAGAGATTATTTTGATTGTTCATTTGCCTTTCCCTCCTTTTTTTGTTTTTGAAGAATCTCAAAAAACGATCTGCCCGATCCCGTGCTACTGCCAGCAATTGGTTTATTGAGATCTTTTTTAAAAAGATCAAATGTTATTGGTTTATTCTCTTTTTTCATGTGCGACACTCCTTTAAAAAATAATTCCAGTTGCAAAAAAATAAGAAATCATTGTAATAATAAGTAAAATTAAAAAAACTATGTTACGTATTGAAGATGATTTTTCTGGAAGTTTCTGTACTTGTTCTCTGTTTAGTGCTTCTGATACTATATACAAAGAAGCAAATGCCAAAGGTATAACTACTAATATCAGGGAATACATTAACAGTGATAATATTCCATTTGTTTTAAATAGAATTCTCTCATAAACATTGAAATTAAACCATGAAATTCCTAACATTAAATAATTGACATAATACGAACGTGGCATATTCATATTAAGCCGTGAGCAGAAAGTTAAAAATTTATTTTTTTGTTCCATTTTATCATCTTTTGGATACCAGCTATAATCGTAAAACAACCAATCCCATTTGCCAGGTTGAATCTTACTTTCTCCTGTAATAGATACATCCACGTCTATATACTGCCCTTTAAACCTAGCTTTTGATAAACCATATGTATTTATTTCATGTATTAATTGGTTACCTTTGTAATCTGTGAAAACGTGGTTAGCTAATGATGGCATATTATACCGATCATATATACGTAATGATGGAACTTTAGCAAATGCTTTGTCTTGACATATATCATAAAGTAATTGTTTTGCAATCACTACATCTTCCGTCCTATATTCTTTCGTTAAAGTAGGATGAAAGATTGCAATTGATGCATTTATTAATCCTTTGTCTGAATTATAAGTGAAAATAAACTCTGGATAATATGTCAAGGTTTCCTTAATATCATCTTCCGGGAAAATTTTTTTATAGTCTTCTTTTGATATTACACACTGTTTATAATGATATTCAATTTTGCCATCCACCATATATTTCTCAAAATTCTTTGGATAAACTCTATACTTTTTATATTTGACATTTTTTAATTCTATATCTTCTTCTCTTATATCCTGTCCATAAAAATTTCTATCTTTTTCTATTCTCTTACGCAATGAGCTGATTATAGCTGAAACAGCCCATGGAATTATGTATAAAACATCAATTAATATAATTATTGTCTTCATTGTTTTCACTCTCCTTTTTTCTCTTGAATGTTTTTTTGATTAAAATTATTTTTCGCAACATACTGATCATCTGAATTACTGTCATAAAAAATACTAAAGATCCCACAGGTGTTAAGGTATCATGTGTTGTAGTCAAACCATTCGTTGAAAATAAATTCTCAAGTATCTTTGTAATGATTAATAATACCGCAGCAAAAGCATTCATATTAAAACCCCATGTATTTAATACATATTCCCTGTTATTCTTCATCATAAGATTGCAACATTTCCAGAGCAAAAGATTAATCAATAATAATCCAATAAAATATAGTAGCATTTCTTATTCCTCCTCCGTATCATCCTGATAATAATGAAACAATATAGATACTATAATTCTCTGTATTATGCCCATTGCCATATCTACTAATAAGCATAATATCACTACATTGATAATGCTAACAGGATCTATCACTTCAATTAATTTTTTTCCTTTGATGTATATGTGCAATATGATAAATCCAATGCTTATCGGAATAAGGCTGATTAACTGCTCTATAATAAAGGGGAAACCTCCAAACTGAGAAGTTACTATGGCAATATCAGCATCATTTATTATTTCAGAAACGATCATTAGAAACATCACATATTGAATAATTGGACTGGCACTCATTTTTTGTACATATTTTAAATACCCAATTAAACAAAGACCAGCTATAATCACTATTAATTGTATATAACAAGAAATAAAGGTTTTTGCTCCTATATACAATCTGGCCTGCCATACCGAATCATATTTAAAAATTTTTTTAAAATTTTCGTTCATCATTTTATCTCTCACTTTCTTCAAATTGTTTTGCAATGTTAATGCGGCTGAAAACTTTCAAAAAGTGCATTAACAAATCCAGATGTTAAAACTATCGTCATTAACAATATAATTATACTATTATCCGACCAGTCATAATACATTTTTGATACCTCATGTAATATTTTATCTTTTAAATCATGTTTTGTATTTGTTTCCTTTACATACATATCTTCGTCTGGATATAACCAATCGTATTTACCCTGCTTTATCAAACTATTTCCTACAACTGTTATACTTGTGTCCGTATTTTTATCTTCAAACGAAAAATCAGTACAAACTGGTTGTTTTTTTCTATCATAATGTTTACTGAACGCACCAATTCCATTGTCATTATAGCCATTGACAAAAACTGTATTTTTGCATTCTTTCCATATAGCATTTTTTATTTTGGTCAACTCTTCTTCTGAAAACTTTTGCTTATAAAAATAAATTTCATTTCCTGTTACTGTCGCTTTTATCTTTCCTTTACTTGATCGATATGTATATTTTCCTTTTTTCTTATAGAGAGTTACTTCATCGCAATCTGCAACATATTTCAAATATTCCTTTGTGCTTACAGATATTTCATTACCATCCTGTTCCAGATAATAGTAGATCTTCCCGTTTGTTTTAACCTTTTTAAATTCTTTTGATGTGACACTAAATTCTTCTGAGGTATTCTCTTTCAAATGAATGTCTTTTATATTAATACTCTTTCCGTAAAAGTTACGATCACTTTCCCATACATTCCGCTTGGAATCAATATAATTTCCTAAAATATATGGAATTAGAAATGCCAATAGTTCCAATATAACCATAAATATAATAATCCGATATCTCTCATCTAATTTTTTCCACACGGTTCTTTTCCTCCTCTAAAATCCAAACGACATCTGGTAATCAGCCTGATAATTTGTCCATACATACTCTGATCGTAACAATCCATATTCAGCGTTGGAAGATCCTTTGTATTTTGCCCAGTTCTTTAGATATTCGTTATACAGATCCGAATCATATCCACTTATGATAATTTTAGCCTGGCTGTTTACGATTGTTTCTAGCAGTTCTATATGATCCTCTTCTGTCATTTCATGTGAATACTGTTTTCCCCTTCTCGTTGACAATATATAAGGTGGATCAAGATACATACAAACATCTGGATAATCAAACCGTTTGATTACTTCTAATGCAGGGCGACATTCAATCTGCACTCGTCGTAATCGTTCCGCTGTATCAAGTATCACTCCTGGCAACCGATACCAGTCATGTAGTGCATACATCTTTTCTCTTCCATGTACATCATTCTTCCATCCAGTTCTTTCGTTGCTTAAACGGAATCCATGTCCTTGCCAACATTTTGTTAAAAACATAGCTGCTTTTTCATATTTGTCATTTATATCACTTACATCGATTGCCCTTTCATACATCTCTCTGCTATATGGTGTCGCTGCAACGATTTTGGCAAGATGATCGCTGTCATTCCGAATACATTCAAAAAGATTGACCACGTCATGGTTCAAATCGTTAATCAGTTCGATTCTGCTTGGAGTTTTATGAAAAAACACTGCTCCACTGCCAAAGAACGGTTCTATGTATGTTTTATGTTGTGGCATCAAAGCTATAATATCTTTTGCCATTCTCCATTTGCTGCCAGGATATTTTAATATTCGTTTACTCATTTTTTCTCCTTCTAAAATAATGTGGATAACTTTGTGGATTGTATGTTGATAACATGTGGATAACTGCTTTGCCTTTTATTTTTCTTTTTCATCCATTTTTTCCCTATTTCGCTAATTTCACTAAGAATGTGGATATTTTTGTGGATAAACTGTTGATAACCTGTTTATAACTTAGTTAGAATTCTAATTGTTTCAAAAAATGGATTTTTTTCTCCTTTTTTTTCGAATTTTTTCGTCAAAATAAGAATTTTTTTCTCCCTTTTTTTGAATTTTTTTGCGTCCATTTGTAAATTAATGGAAGTACTTTTGGTAAATTATGGATGCTATTTTCTCACATTTTTTTATGTTTTTTAACGCCCATAAATGGCTTAAATACGTGATTTTTTGACCACCTCTGGAATTTTATTGGTACCCTTCCGGAATTTTATTGGTACCCTTCCGGAATTTTATTGGTACCCTTCTGGAATTTTATTGGTGCCCTTCCGGAATTTTATTGGTACCCTTCTGGAATTTTATTGGTGCCCTTCCGGAA
>OLNE01000247.1_pt1 | contig 57982 bp, 61 predicted proteins | sample 1672431 | NCBI WGS metagenome assembly OLNE01 (sample SAMEA3136685, study PRJEB25190) | human gut metagenome | reverse complement strand
CAAGCCTGTGCTCAAGGTGCTGGAAGAGGTGGATGTGAAGGGCATTTCCCACATCACCGGCGGCGGCTTCTACGAGAACATCCCCCGCAGCCTGAAAAAGGGCTGCTGCGCCCGCATCAACAAGGCAGATGTCCGCACCCCGGCTCTGTTCCAGCTGATGCAGAAGACCGGCAATATCTCCGAGCACGATATGTTCAACACCTTCAACATGGGCGTTGGCATGGTGCTCACCGTCCCCGCAGAGCAGGCCGACAAGGCGCTGGACATCCTGCACGCAAACGGTGAGCCGGAAGCTTACCGTCTGGGCGTCATTGCAGAAGGTGAGGGCGTGGAGCTGTGCTGAACATTGCAGTTTTAGTCTCCGGCGGCGGCACCAACCTGCAGGCTCTGCTGGACAGCGAAGCCTGGGGCGAGAACCCCAACGGAAGGATCACCCTTGTGGTGGCCTCCAAGCCCGGTGTCTATGCGCTGGAACGGGCCGCAAAGGCCGGTGTGGAAAGCTGCGTGGTGCGCCGCAAGGATTACGCCAGTAGTGAGGATTTTGACGCAGCTCTGCTGAAAACGTTGAAAGACCACAACATCGATCTGGTGGTGCTGGCAGGCTTTCTGTCTGTGCTGGGGCCCAGTGTCATTGAAGCGTATCCCCGCCGCATCCTGAATGTGCACCCGGCACTCATCCCGTCTTTCTGCGGGCCCGGCATGTACGGTCTGCGTCCGCACGAAGCGGCTCTGGCCCGGGGCTGCAAGGTGACCGGTGCCACCGTCCACTTCGTGAACGAAGAGTGCGACGGCGGGCCCATCCTGCTGCAGAAGGCCGTGGACATCCTGCCCGGCGACACCCCCGAGGTGCTGCAGAAGCGTGTAATGGAGCAGGCTGAATGGAAGCTGCTGCCGAAGGCTGTGGCAATGGTGTGCAGCGGAGAGATAAAGTAAAGGACAGCAGGGCGTTGTTTCAGCCTCTCCCTTTGGGAGAGGTGGCACGGTGTCAGCCGTGACGGAGAGGTTTAACAATAGGAGAATTTGACATGGAAAAAATCAACCTGAACGAATATCTGGCTGCGAACGAGTACCCCGGCCGCGGCATCGCGGTGGCAAAGGCTCCGGATGGCCGTCAGGTGTTCATCGGCTATTTCATCATGGGCCGCAGCGAGAACAGCCGCAACCGGGTGTTTGTTCAGGAGCCTGACGGCATCCGCACCGAGGCCTTTGATCCGGCGAAGCTGGCCGACCCCAGCCTCATCATCTACCATCCCGTGCGCCAGCTGGGCCGCGCCCTGATCGTCACCAACGGCGACCAGACCGACACCATCCGGGATCATCTGGAACTGGGCGAGTCCTTCGAGCAGGGCCTGCGCACCCGCGCGTTTGAGCCGGACGGCCCCAACTGGACCCCCCGCATCTCCGGCCTGCTCTCCGCCGATGGCAGCTATAAGATGTCCATCCTGAAAAGCGCCGATGCGGAAGGCTCTGCCTGTGCCCGGTATACCTACGAGTATCCCGGTGTGAACGGCGTGGGGCATTTCCTTCACACCTACGTCCAGGACGGCAACCCCATCCCCACCTTCCAGGGGGAGCCGGAGCGGGTGGCCATCGCCGGCACGCTGGATGCGTTTGCCGAGATGATCTGGAACAACCTCAACGAAGCCAATAAGATTTCTCTCTACGTTCGCTTTACCGATCTGGCCACGGGTGCGTACCAGGAGAAACTGTACAATAAGAATAAGTAACACCGGGGGAGCGAACGATGAAAAAATTAGAACTGAAATACGGCTGCAATCCCAACCAGAAGCCCGCCAGCATTACCGTGAATGACGGCCGGGATCTGCCCTTAGAAGTGCTGAACGGCAAGCCGGGCTACATCAATTTTATGGATGCCCTGAACTCCTGGCAGCTGGTCAAGGAGCTGAAGGAGGCCACCGGCCTGCCCGCCGCCGCGTCCTTCAAGCACGTCTCTCCCGCCGGGGCCGCCGTGGGCCTGCCCCTGAGCGAGACGGATAAGGCCATTTACTTTGTGAACGCCGACGCGGAGCTTACCCCCCTGGCCTGCGCATACATCCGCGCCAGAGGTGCGGACCGCCTCTGCTCCTACGGCGACTGGGCGGCCCTGAGCGACACCTGCGACGCCGCCACCGCTGCTTACCTCAAGCCGGAGGTCTCCGACGGCGTCATCGCCCCGGACTACACCCCTGAGGCCCTGGAGATCCTCAAGGCCAAGAAGAAGGGGAACTATAACATCGTCAAGATCGACCCCAATTACGTCCCCGCCGTGCAGGAGCACAAGGACGTGTTCGGCATCACCTTCGAGCAGGGGAGAAACAACTTCAAGATCGACGAGTCCCTGCTGGCCAACCTGGTCACGGAAAACAAGGACCTGCCCGACGCGGCCAAGCGGGACATGATCGTGGCCCTCATCACCCTCAAGTACACCCAGTCCAACTCCGTGTGCTATGTGAAGGGCGGCCAGGCCATCGGCGTGGGTGCGGGCCAGCAGAGCCGCATCCACTGCACCCGTCTGGCGGGCAATAAGGCCGACAACTGGTATCTCCGCCAGCACCCCAAGACCCTGGGCCTGCAATTCCTGGATCACATCCGCCGCCCCGACCGGGACAACGCCATCGACGTGTACCTCTCTGACGAGTACGAGGACGTGCTGCGGGACGGCGTGTGGCAGAACACCTTTAAGGTCCGCCCGGAGCCGCTGACCGCAGAGGAGAAAAAGGCTTGGATCGCCACCCAGACCGGCGTGACCGTGGGCAGCGACGCCTTCTTCCCCTTCGGCGATAACGTCGAGCGGGCCAGAAAGTCCGGCGTTTCCTACATCGTGGAGCCGGGCGGGTCCATCCGGGACGACAACGTCATCGAGACGGCAAACCGCTACCACATGGTCATGGCCTTTACCGGCATGCGCCTGTTCCACCACTAAGCAAGGAGGTCAGTTTCCATGAAGATTCTCGTAGTAGGCGGCGGCGGACGGGAGCACGCCATCATCAAGAGCCTGAAAAAAAGCCCCCGCGTAACTGAAATTTTCGCCGCCCCCGGCAACGGCGGCATCGCCGCCGACGCCATCTGCACCGGCATCGGGGCGAAAGATCTGGACGCCATCACCGCCTTCGCCAAGGACAACGCCATTGATTTCGCGGTCGTTGCCCCCGACGATCCCCTGGTCCTGGGCGCGGTGGACCGGCTGGAAGCCATCGGCATTCCTTGCTTCGGCCCCAATAAGGCTGCCGCCATTCTGGAGGGCAGCAAGGTCTTCTCTAAGGACCTCATGAAGAAATACCACATCCCCACCGCCGAGTACGCCGTCTTTGACGACATGGACCAGGCGCTGGCCTATCTCAAGACCGCCCCCATCCCCACCGTGGTCAAGGCCGACGGCCTGGCCCTGGGCAAGGGCGTCACCGTTGCCATGACCCGCGAGGAGGCCGAGGAGGCCGTCCGCGCCTGCATGGAGGACAAGATCTTCGGTGAGAGCGGCAGCCACATCGTCATTGAGGAGTTTCTGACCGGCCCCGAAGTCTCCGTTCTGTCCTTTACTGATGGCAACGTGGTCATCCCCATGGTCTCCTCCATGGACCACAAGCGCATCGGCGACGGCGACACCGGCCCCAACACCGGCGGCATGGGCACCATCGCCCCCAACCCCTATTACACCGACGAGATCGCCAAGACCTGCATGGAGACGATCTTCCTGCCCACCATGCACGCCATGAATGCCGAGGGCCGGACCTTCAAGGGCTGCCTCTACTTCGGCCTGATGCTGACGGAAAACGGCCCCAAGGTCATTGAGTACAACTGCCGCTTCGGCGACCCGGAGACCCAGGTGGTCCTGCCCCTGCTGGAGAGCGACCTGCTGACCATCATGGAGGCCACCGCCAAGGGCGAGCTGGACAAGACCGAGGTCAAGTTCAGCGACAAGTCCGCCTGCTGCCTGGTCCTGGCCTCCCAGGGCTACCCCAAGAAGTATGAGACGGGCTATCCCATCACCATCCCCGCCGACCTGGACGCGGAAGTCTATGTGGCCGGGGCCAAGCTGGACGACGGGGTGTTGAAGACCTCCGGCGGCCGTGTCCTGGGCGTCTCTGCCATCGGCAACACCCTGAAAGAGGCCATTGACAAGGCCTATCGTGAGGGCGCAAAAGTCAAGTTTGAAAACGCATACTGCCGTAAGGACATTGGCGCCAAAGCCCTGCGTGCAGAGGAAGAGGTAAAATAATGGTATATCGGGTATATGTTGAAAAGCGCCCCGGCCTGACCGCCGAGGCAGACGCCCTGGCGGGGGACATCCGCACCCTGCTGGGCATCTCCTCTCTGGAGAGCCTGCGGCTGCTCAACCGCTACGACGTGGAGAACATCACGCCGGAGCTGTTTGATTACAGCGTGAAAACCATCCTGTCCGAGCCTCAGCTGGACGTGACCACCGACACGCTGCCGGAGGGTGGCATCCTCTTTGCCGTGGAGTACCTGCCCGGTCAGTTCGACCAGCGGGCGGACTCCGCCGCCCAGTGCATCCAGATCCTCTCCCAGGGCGAGCGGCCTCTGGTCCGCTCTGCCAGAGTGTATCAGTTAAACGGCAAGCTCACCGCCGAGGAAGTGGGGGCGATCAAAAAGTACCTCATCAACCCCGTCGAGGCACGGGAGGCTTCCCTGGAACCCTTCGCCACCCTGGCCATGACCTATGACATCCCGGAGACCGTCGCCACCCTGACCGGCTTCCGGGCCTTGGATGAGGCTGGTCTGGAGAAGATGGTGGCCGATTACGGCCTGGCCATGGACGTGGACGACCTGCGCTTCTGCCGCGACTACTTCCAGTCCGAGGACCGCGACCCCACCATGACCGAGCTGCGGGTCATCGACACCTATTGGTCCGACCACTGCCGCCACACCACCTTCCACACCACCATCGACGGCGTGGAGTTTGCCAGCCCCATCCTCCAGCAGACCTATGAGGACTATCTGGCCACGAGAAAGAAGCTCAACCGCACCAAGCCCATCAACCTCATGGACATCGGCACCATCGTTGCCAAGCTCCTGAAAAAGCAGGGCAAGCTGGGCAAACTGGATGAGTCCGAAGAGATCAACGCCTGCACCGTGAAGATCAAGGTCGATACGGACAACGGTAAGGAAGACTGGCTCCTGCTGTTCAAGAACGAGACCCACAACCACCCCACCGAGCCCTTCGGCGGCGCGGCCACCTGCGTGGGCGGGGCCATCCGGGACCCCCTGTCCGGCCGTTCCTATGTCTACGCCGCCATGCGTGTGACCGGTGCTGCCGACCCCCTCAAGCCCATTGAGGAGACCATGGCCGGCAAGCTGCCCCAGCGCACCATCGTTACCAAGGCCGCCGCAGGCTACAGCTCCTACGGCAACCAGATCGGCCTGGCCACCGGCCAGGTGGATGAGCTCTATCACCCCGGCTATGCAGCCAAGCGCATGGAGATCGGCGCAGTCATCGCCGCGGCTCCCGCCGCCAACGTCCGCCGCGAGCGTCCCCAGCCTGGCGACCTCGTGATCCTGTTGGGCGGTCGGACCGGGCGCGACGGCTGCGGCGGTGCCACCGGTTCCTCCAAGTCCCACACCACCGAGTCTCTGGAGACCTGCGGGGCCGAAGTCCAGAAGGGCAACGCCCCGGAGGAGCGCAAGCTCCAGCGCCTGTTCCGCAACGCCGAGGCCTCCCGCCTCATCAAGCGCTGCAACGACTTCGGTGCCGGCGGCGTGTCCGTCGCCATCGGCGAGCTGGCCGAGGGCCTGGACATCGACCTGAACAAAGTACCCAAGAAGTACGAGGGCCTGGACGGTACCGAGCTGGCCATCAGTGAGTCCCAGGAGCGGATGGCTGTGGTCGTCGAGGCCCAGGACGCCCCCCGCTTCATGGAGCTGGCCGCCCAGGAGAACCTGGAGTCCACCGTGGTGGCTACCGTCACCGGCAAGGGCCGCCTGACCATGACCTGGAACGGCAACACCATTGTGGATATCGCCCGTTCCTTCCTGGACACCAACGGCGTGGAAAAGCACATCACCGCCATCACCGAACAGCCTGAGTCCATCCTGAAAGACCAGGTAAAGGACTTCAAGAAAGGCTATCTGGATCTGGCCGCCGACCTGAACGTCTGCTCCAAGCGCGGCCTGTCGGAGCGCTTCGATTCCACCATCGGCAGCGGAGCCGTGCTCATGCCCTTCGGCGGCAAGAACCAGCTCACCCCCACCCAGGCCATGGTCACGAAGATCTCCGTGGAAAAGCAGGACACGGATACCTGCTCCCTGATGGCCTGGGGCTACAACCCCTATATCACCGAGAAAAGCCCCTATCACGGTGCGTATCTGGCCGTGGTGGAGTCCGTCTCCAAGCTGGTCGCCACCGGCGCAGGGCTCAAAGAGACCTATCTCAGCTTCCAGGAATACTTCGAGAAGCTGGGCAAGGACCCCGCCCGCTGGGGCAAGCCCCTGGCCGCCCTGCTGGGTGCCTTCCGCGCCCAGAAAGAGCTGGAGATCGCCGCCATCGGCGGTAAGGACTCCATGAGCGGCTCCTTCAATGATCTGGACGTGCCGCCCACCCTGGTGTCTTTTGCCGTCACCACGGATAAGATCAAGAATATCGTCTCTCCTGAGTTCAAGGGGGCAGACCACCCTGTGGTCTGGCTGTGCCCCGAATATGGTCCCGACGGCCTGCCCGTGGCGGCCTCCCTCAAGCAGGTCTACCAGACCGTGAACAAGCTCATGAAGAAGGGCAAGGTCCTGGCCGCCTACACGCCCACCTACGGCGGCGTGGCCGAGGCCGTGCTGAAAATGACCCTGGGCAACGGCCTGGGCTTCCGTTTCGACGACGGCTGCACCATGGACGAGCTGTTCTCCTATGCCTACGGCTCCTTCGTCCTGGAGCTGACCGAGCCGCAGCAGATCGGCCTGCCCCTGGGCACCACCACAGCCGAAGCGGGCCTCACCTGGCAGGGCAACACCGTCACCGGGGACGAGCTGCTGGCCGCATACGAGAACAAGCTGGAGCCGATCTACGCCTGCAACATCGACCAGAAGCAGGAGAACATCCCCACCCTGTCCCACGAGAGCGACAGCTGGAAGAAGCCGCTCATCAAGTCTGCCAAGCCCAAGGTCCTCATCCCCGTCTTCCCCGGCACGAACTGCGAGTATGACGCGGCCAAGGCCATGCGCAACGCCGGGGCCGAGCCGGAGATCCTGGTCATCAAGAACCTGACCGCCACCGGCATCGCCGAGTCCATGGACGCAGTCGCCAAGGCCCTGGGACAGGCTCAGATCGTCTTCCTGCCCGGCGGCTTCTCCGGCGGCGACGAGCCGGACGGCTCTGCCAAGCTCATCACCTCCTTCTTCCGGGCGGCCAAGATCAAGGACCAGGTCCATGACCTGCTGAAGAATCGGGACGGCCTGATGCTGGGCATCTGCAACGGCTTCCAGGCGCTCATCAAGCTGGGTCTGGTGCCTTATGGCGAGATCATCGACACCGATGCCAATTGCCCGACCCTGACCTACAACACCATCGGCCGCCACCAGTCCCGCCTGGTGCGCACCCGCGTGGCCTCCAACCTCTCCCCCTGGCTGATGAACACCAAGCCCGGCGAGGTCTACACCGTGCCCATCTCCCACGGCGAGGGCCGCTTCCTGGCCTCTGAGGAGCTGGTGAAGCAGCTGGCTGAGAACGGCCAGATCGCCACCCAGTACGTGGACCTGAACGGCAACCCCACCGCCGACATTCACTTTAACCCCAACAACTCCGTCTGGGCCGTGGAGGGCATCACCTCTCCCGATGGCCGCGTGTTCGGCAAGATGGGCCACAGCGAGCGGACCGGGGCCGGCCTGTACCGCAACGTGCCCGGTGAATATGATATGAAGCTCTTCCGTTCTGCGGTGGAGTATTTTAAGTGATATTTCGAGAAGAATGAAAGGAGGAGCCTGACATGGCTTTTTACTATTCCGAACCCTCCCATACCTTCAGCGAGTACCTGCTGGTGCCTGGGTTCACCTCTGAGGAGTGTGTACCCGACAACGTCTCCCTGAAGACCCCCCTGGTGAAGTACCGCAAGGGGGAGGAGGAGTGCCCCATCAGCCTGAACATCCCCATGGTCTCCGCCATCATGCAGGCTGTCTCCAACGACACCCTGGCCGTGGCCCTGGCCAAGGAGGGCGGCCTGTCCTTCATCTACGGCTCTCAGTCCATTGAGGATGAGGCCGCCATGGTCCGCCGGGTGAAGAGCAGCAAGGCCGGCTTTGTCATCAGTGCCTCGAACCTGACTCCGGACGCGACGCTGGGCGACGTGCTGGCCCTGAAGGAGAAGAACGGCTTCTCCACCGTCGCCATCACCGAGGACGCCACCCCCAACGGCAAGCTCCTGGGCCTGGTCACCAGCCGCGATTACCGCGTGACCCGGATGAGCACGGACGTGCCCGTGCGTGACTTCATGACCCCCCGCGAGAAGCTCATCACGGCCCCTGCTGCCACCACCCTGAAAGAGGCCAATGACATCATCTGGGACAACAAACTCAACGCCCTGCCCGTGGTGGACGAGGACGACCACCTGATGTACTTCGTCTTCCGTAAGGACTACGCCGAGCATAAGGAGCATCCTCTGGCCCTCCAGGACGCCGACAAGCGCTATCTGGTGGGTGCCGGTATCAACTCCAAGGACTATGAGCAGCGCATCCCCGCGCTGGTCGAGGCCGGGGCAGACATCCTCTGCATCGACTCCTCCGAGGGCTACTCCGTCTGGCAGAAGAAGACCATCGACTTCATCCGTGAAAAGTACGGCGACACCGTGAAAGTCGGCGCCGGCAACGTGGTCGATCGCGAGGGTTTCCGTTACCTGGCCCGCGCCGGGGCGGACTTCGTGAAGGTCGGCATCGGCGGCGGCTCCATCTGCATCACCCGCGAGACCAAGGGCATTGGCCGCGGCCAGGCCACGGCCCTGATCGAGGTCGCTGCGGCCCGTGACGAGTACTATAAGGAGACGGGTGTCTATGTGCCCATCTGCTCCGACGGCGGCATCGTGTTCGACTTCCACATGACCCTGGCTCTGGCCATGGGCGCGGACTTCCTGATGCTGGGCCGTTACTTCGCCCGCTTTGACGAGAGCCCCACGAACAAGCTGATGATCAACGGCGCTTACGTCAAGGAGTATTGGGGCGAAGGCTCCAACCGCGCCCGGAACTGGCAGCGCTACGATCTGGGCGGCAAGAGCGACCTGGCCTTTGAGGAGGGCGTGGATTCCTACGTCGTCTACGCCGGTGCCCTGCACGACAACGTGGAGAAGAGCCTGTATAAGGTCAAGTCCACCATGTGCAACTGCGGCGTGATCACCATCCCGGACCTCCAGCAGAACGCCCGCCTGACCCTGGTCTCCGCGACCAGCATCGTCGAGGGCGGCTATCACGACGTGACCCTGCGCACCACCAGCGGCGGCGGTCAGTAATTTCCTTTTGTGAATGCCCCGGCCCGCCGAGAGGCGGGCCGGACATATCTTTTGAGCAAATAAAATCTGTAAGCATAGGAAAGGAGCGGGTATTTTTGAAGACCGACATTGAGATCGCCCAGAGCAGCACCATGCAGCACATCCGCGACATTGCAAAGGTTGCAAACGTCGAGGAGAAGTATCTGGAGCAGTACGGCAACTACAAAGCAAAAGTAGACTATAACCTCCTGAAAGAGCACACTGGTCCAGACGGCAAGCTCATTCTGGTCACTGCCATCACACCCACCCCGGCCGGAGAGGGGAAAACCACGACCACCGTGGGCCTGGCCGACGGGCTGCGGAAGATCGGCAAACGATCCGTCGTGGCCCTGCGGGAGCCGTCTCTCGGCCCCGTGTTCGGCCTCAAGGGCGGCGCGGCCGGCGGCGGCTACGCCCAGGTCGTGCCCATGGAGGACATCAACCTCCACTTCACCGGCGACTTCCACGCCATCGGCGCGGCCAACAACCTGCTGGCTGCGATGCTGGACAACCACATTCAGCAGGGCAACGCCCTGGGGATCGACGTGAAGAAGATCACCTGGAAGCGCTGTGTCGACATGAACGACCGCCAGCTGCGGAACATCGTGGACGGCCTGGGCGGCCGGATGCAGGGTGTGCCCCGTGAGGACGGCTTTGATATCACCGTGGCCTCCGAGGTCATGGCCGTGCTGTGTCTGGCTTCCTCCATCACCGACTTGAAGGAACGTCTCAGCCGCATGGTCGTGGCCTATACCTACGACGACAAGCCCGTGACCGCTGGCGATTTGAAGGCAGCCGGGGCCATGACCGCCCTGCTGAAGGATGCCCTCAAGCCCAACCTGGTCCAGACACTGGAGGGTACCCCTGCCTTTATCCACGGCGGTCCCTTCGCCAACATCGCCCACGGCTGCAACTCCATCATGGCCACCCGCATCGCCCTCAAGCTGGGCGACTATGTTGTGACCGAGGCGGGCTTCGGTGCAGACCTGGGCGCAGAGAAGTTCCTGGACATCAAGTGCCGCATGGCCGGTCTCAAGCCCAGCGCTGTGGTCGTCGTGGCCACTGTCCGCGCCCTGAAGCACCACGGCGGCGTGGCCAAGGCCGATCTGGGCACGGAGAACCTGGAAGCCCTGGAGCGCGGTCTGCCCAACCTGCTGCGCCATGTGGAGAACATCACCACCGTCTTCGGCCTGCCCTGCGTGGTCGCCATCAACCGCTTCCCCCTGGATACCGAGGCAGAGCTGGCCCTCATCGAGGAGAAGTGCAAGGCCCTGGGCGTGAACGTGGCCCTGTCCGAGGTCTGGGGCAAAGGCGGCGAGGGCGGCAAGGCTCTGGCCGAGGAAGTGGTGCGCCTGTGCGAGCAGCCCAACGACTTCCACCAGGCTTACGAGCTGGACACCTCCATCGAGGACAAGCTGCGGGCCATCGTCACCAAGGTCTACCGCGGCAAGGACGTGGTCCTCACCCCCAACGCCAAGAAGCAGGCCAAGCAGCTCACCGAGCAGGGCTTTGGCCAGTACCCCATCTGCATGGCCAAGACCCAGTATTCCTTCTCCGACGACCCCAAGCTCCTGGGTGCCCCGGAGAACTTCACCGTCACCGTGCGGAACATTAAGGTCTCCGCCGGCGCCGGCTTCCTCGTCGCCCTCACCGGCGACATCCTCACCATGCCCGGCCTGCCCAAGGTCCCCGCCGCCGAAAAGATCGACGTGGACGAGCACGGGAAGATCAGCGGGCTGTTCTGAGCCGCTATCCTTCCTTTCACTTTATTATGATACAAGCACTGCCCTGGGAAGTTTTGTTCCCAGGGCAGTGCTTTTTAGACGATTTATAAGATTTGGTCTTGGTCAGACACGACATAGGTCATAATGTTTTCGACGTTGCAGCCGAAGATGCGGCAGAGGTCATTGATCGTGGTGGTTGTGATGGGTTTATTCTTTCGGAGCTTATCAATGGTGGAGCTGGAGATGTGATGATTCTTGATCAGGGTATAGGTCGATTCCTTGGAAGAGGAAAGGGTTTCCCAAAAGGGAGTATAAACGATCATCTCTGCACCTCACTTCCTGCCGTTCGGAATCTCTGCATGAGATATGATAAACGAAATTTTTCACTTGACTATGGTCGCAATAATGACTATAATAAAAGGAAATGCAGGAAACCAAAAAACGACAAGAAGTGAGGGATCCATATGGCTACGGTATGCTGTTTTTGTGGACAGAAATTAGGAAAGATCATGGATACAGGCTATGAGGTCGAGGGGAGCAGTTCTGGTGCCAGAATGTGTTGGCCTTGTAAACAGAAAAAGGATGCCCTGTCCAGCACAGAGGAAGAGAAACGGGTGGAGGCCGCTGCCTTTTTTGAGGGCTGTCTTAAAAACGTAAAACTGGAACCTGACGTGAGAGAACTTACACAGCAGTGGCTCACGAGAGGGGAAGAAAAATATCAGAAGAAAAAGCATCAGGAAGAGGTAAAGGAAAAATACGATGCAGATATCGAGTCTTTTCTGATGACGACCACGAATCATTTGGAAGGATATTCTGTACAAGCCTACCAAGGAATTGCATCCAGCGAGGTCGTGATAGGGACAGGTGCGATGTCTGAATTCATGGCTGGGGCCTCAGACCTCTTTGGCACGGAGGACAGTGCGTTCAGCAAGAAACTGCTCCAGGCCCGGAACGCGGCGCAGAAAAAAGTGGCGATACGAGCGTATCATCTCAAAGCAAACGCGATCGTTGGCTTGAAGTTTGACTACTTTACGATCGGCAGTAACATGATCGCCGTTTCCTGCTCCGGAACGGCTGTTGTGGTTACAAAGAACACCGGAGATCAGTAAAGCTGGTCTGTGCAGGAGCAGAGAGAAACATGCGCCCAGATTGAAATCTGACAAAAAAGTCCAACTGGATATGATAGAATCGCCGTGTACCGGACAAGCTGGTACACGGCGATTTTTTATGCAACATCAATTTGTCATCATACGAACGAAAGGGGAGTGTGACCAGTGGCAGTTGCCTACACCATCCAGAACCGCGCCCTCACCGTCTCCCTGTCCGGGGAGCTGGACCACCATCGGGTGAAGGGGGTCATTCGGGAGCTGGAGGGGGAGATCGACCGTCTGCTGCCCCAGCAGCTTGTGGTGGACTGCGCGGGGGTGACGTTTATGGACAGCGCGGGCATCGCCATTTTGCTGCGCCTGTGGCAGCGGATGGAGGAGCTGGGGGGAAGCATCCACATCCGGGATCTGCCGGAGCAGCCGGGGCGGGTGTTCCGGGCGGCGGGCCTGGCCCGGCTCATCCCCACCGAACCCATCCCGGAAAGGAGTGACGCATAGCCATGCGGACCATCAAGTACATCAACCAGGTCAGCCTGGTCTTTCCCTCCCGGTCGGCCAACGAGGGCTTTGCCCGCAGCGCGGCGGCGTCCTTTGCGGCGCAGTTGGACCCCACCCTGGACGAGCTGGGGGACGTGAAGACCGCCGTGAGCGAGGCCGTCACCAACGCCATCGTCCACGCCTATCCTGACGCCCTGGGGAAAGTGGAGCTGAAGCTCCGCCTCTATCCAGAAAATGAATTTGAGGTCGTGGTGCGGGACTGGGGCGTGGGCATCGAAAACATCGACCAGGCCCGTGCCCCCCTCTTCACCACCGGCAGCGAGGAGCGGGCGGGGATGGGCTTTACCATCATGGAGAGCTTTATGGACACGGTCAAAGTCCGCTCCAGGCCGGGAAAGGGGACCACCGTCACCATGCGCAAGCGCTTTGCCCTGCGGGTGGGGGCCAAGGGGTGAGTGTCCCCGAAGCCCTGCTCCGGGCCGCGCAGGCCGGGGATCAAGCCGCCTGCGGGCAGCTCGTGGAGGAAAACCAGGGGCTTATTTGGAGCATCGTGCGCCGCTATGCCCGTGGTCATTTGGAGCTGGACGACCTGTATCAGCTGGGCTGCCTGGGCTTTCTCAAGGCGGTGCAGGGGTTTGATCTGGCCTTCGGGACGCAGTTTTCCACCTATGCCGTGCCCAAGATCGCGGGGGAGATCCGCCGCTTTCTGCGGGATGACAGCATGGTGAAGATCGGCCGGGGGCGGAAAGAGCGGGGCTATCTCATCCAAAAGGCCCGTGCGTCACTGTCGGCAGAGCTGGGGCGGGAGCCGGTCCTGTCGGAGCTGTCCCAGACCACCGGCCTGACCCCGGAGGAAATTGCAGAGGTAGACTTAGCCACCGCCCCGGTCGCGTCGCTCCAGGCGGAGATGGGGGAGGACGGGCTGTCTTTCGAGGGCGTGCTGGGCAGTGACTCCCCGGAGGAGAGCATCGTGGAGAAGCTGGCCCTGCGCACGGCAATCGATGCCCTGCCGGAGCGGGAGCGGCAGCTGATCTTACTGCGCTATTTCAAGGGCCTGACTCAGGACAAAACGGCGAAGGTTTTAGGCATCAGCCAGGTGCAAGTCTCCCGGCTGGAAAAGAAAATTTTGCTGCGCCTGCGGGGGGAGCTCAGCGGTGGATGAGCAGGGCTTCGCTGTTCACGATGCGGTCCTGCGTCCCGACCTTGTCCCAGGAGAAGAGGGGGATGAGGTCACGGGGATGTACCGGCTCCGGCTTGGCCAGCAGGCCGGCGGTGTGGGCGAGAAAGCCGGTGACGGCCTCCGGCGTGGTTTTCTGCCGGAGCACGCCCACGTCTAAATCCCGGTCCCGCTTGCTCAGCCGCCGCCCGTCCGGGCTGACCAGCAAGGGGAGGTGGCAGTAGGTGGGGACGGGGTAGCCAAGCTGCTCCAGCAGCCAGATCTGCCGGGGCGTGGAGGAGAGCAAGTCCCAGCCCCGCACCACGCGGGTGATGCCCATGGCCCCGTCGTCTGCCGTCACGGCCAGCTGATAGGCGTAGACGCCGTCCGAGCGGCGGAGGATGAAGTCGCCGCACTCGGTCTCTAATTTTTGCTGCTGGGGGCCGAAATTTCCATCGACAAACGAAATGACTTCCGCCGGGACTTTGAGGCGCCAGGCGGGACGCCGACCGCTCTCTAGGAGGGCGGTTTTTTCTTGGGCAGACAGGCTGCGGCAGTGGCCGTTGTACACTCTGGCTCCATCCGACGCATGAGGGGCGGAGGCGGCCAGCAGCTCTTTCCGGGTGCAGAAGCAGGGGTAGACCAGGCCCCGGTGGGCCAGTGTCTCGAACGCTGCTTCATACTGCGTCGTCCGGTGGCTCTGCTGGTACGCGACCTTCCCGGCCTGCCAGCCCAGGTCCCAGTCCAGCCCAAGCCAGTCCAGATCGTCCGCCAGCTGGTCGAGATAAGCGGGCTTGCAGCGGTCTGGGTCCAGGTCCTCCATCCGAAGCAGCATTTCCCCGCCCAAGGCCCGGATGTCCAGCCAGGCCAGCAGCGCGGCAAATAAATTCCCCAAATGCATCCGCCCGCTGGGGGAGGGCGCAAAGCGGGCGCGGGGCGTGGTCGTCATGGGACAGACCTCCTTTTTTGATTTGATCAAAGCGTGCCTATTTTACCACACAGGGCGGCAGAAAGGCAAACCTTGCCTTTTGGGGGCTGGTAGGGTAAAATGAGGTAACTGATTAAAAAAGGAGCAAATCCCCATGTCCATCACAGCAGTATGCGCTTACCTGGCCCAGTTTGGGCTGGACAGCAAAGTTTTAGAGTTCCCCGTTTCCAGTGCCACGGTCGAGCTGGCCGCCGAGGCCGCGGGGGTCATTCCGGCCCGCATCGCCAAATCTCTGTCGTTCAAGGTAGACGGCGAAGCCATCCTGATCGTCACCGCCGGGGACGCGAAAGTGGATAACGCCAAGTTCAAGGCGGCCTTCCACACCAAGGCCAAGATGCTCACCCCCGACGAAGTCACCGAGATGATCGGCCATGCCATCGGCGGCGTGTGTCCCTTCGGCATCAAGGAGGGTGTCAAGGTCTACCTGGATGAATCCATGAAGCGATTTGACAGCGTGTTTCCCGCCGCGGGGTCGTCCAACAGCGCCATCGAGCTGACCTGCGACCAGCTGGAGCAGGTCGCCCAGAACTGCCAGGGCTGGGGCGATTTTTGTAAGGGTTGGGCGTAAGAGCTTACAAGAAAAAACGACGGCTGTGGCCCCGTGTGTGGGGTTCGGCCGTCGTTTTTTATGCTTTATCGAATCAATAAATCAGGCAGCGTTACGATGAAAAAGTCTTGAAAGAGGTTCAGTCCTTTGCTGAGCGCATCGCTGACCGGGTTCGGTACCACAGTCAGCAGCAGGAAGCAGGTGCCCACCGCCAAGCTTCCCAGGACCACCCGTACCACCTCTTTCTGCCATAAATGGTTCAAAGTGCGCAGCGGTGCGGCATCCTGCTCCGGCGGCAGAGTAAGCGGCGCATCCATATCCGCCAAAATTCTCCGGCAGGCGGGGCAGTGGGGAAGATGCTGTTGGATGAGAGCTTGGGAATCCTGGCTGAGGGTGTGGTCCAGCCAGAGGGGGAGTAGGTCCTGCACAAGGTCACAGGTGTGGTCTGGTTTCATGGGGTACCTCCTTCCTGCCCGTCGTTCCCCATGGGGTCGGGCTGAGTGGGCTGCTTGGTGAGAAAGCCTGCGTCGGTGAGGGAATAGGTCAGGGTCTGGTCTTGGAAAATCACGGTCACGGTGAAGTCTTCTGGATATTTTTTCATGGCCTCCACCTGCTCCGGCTGGATGGGCCAGGCATAGCAGATGGCCTGCCCGGCATTCGCGTGCCCCAGCCATTCTTTGCAGATCCGGATGGTCATGCCAACGGTAGCAGTGGTGCCGTCGGCAAGCTCCCCTTGGATGTACTCCGTCTTGGGGCAGAGGACGGCGTTGTTCATAGTGAAGAGGATGCCCCAGCGCTGGCCGAGATAGGACGTGGGGCTGCGATAGAAACCGGTGGTGATCTCTGCGTCTGACCTGCTGGCGAGGACGGGGTGCCGCACCAGCAGGGTGCCGCCCGTTGTCAGCAGGCCGAAGGCCAACAGCACGGCCAGTGCCAGCCCGACGAGCTTCCGTCGTTTCCGCCGAGCCGGGACGGGCAGCGGCGGCAGGGATGTTTCTTGCGTCTGGGGGCGAAGAGCTTCTGCTTTCTTCCGGCAGGCGGGGCAGGCGGCAAGATGGGCCTCTACCTCCTCCCGGCTGCCGGGGTGCAGCACGTCATCCGCCCACAGGGACAGCAAGTCTTGGATCGTGTTACAGGTCAGGGTCATGCTGGTCCACCTCCTTGAGATAGGCAACGATTTTTTCTTTGGCCCGGTAATAGGTCACTCTGGCCCAGCTGGGGGTCTTGCCAAAGAGGGCGGCGATGCGGTCATAGGGCAGCTCCCCAAAGACCCGCAGGGTGAAGACCTCTTTGTAGGGCTCGGCCATGGTATGCAAAAATTGATGGATGAGAAACGCCTGCTCCCGGTCCATCAGCTCGTCTGAGATTGACACCTCGCTGGGCGTCTCCCGCAGTTCCTCCCAGGAAACGGCCCGCCCCCGCTTCCGGCAGTGGGAGTAGAAGGTGTTCCGGCCGATGGTGAACAGCCAGGCCCGAATATCTTTTCGGCCGTCATATTGGTCCAGGGCCTTGAGTGCCTTAAAAAACGTCTCTTGGGTCAGCTCTTCGGCCAGATGATGGTCACCGGTGAGGCCGCAGAGATAGTGGAAGACATCGGAGAAACAGTCTTGATAGATATGGTCAAATCCCACGGCAGGTACCTCCTTTCACTGGAATAACGCAGGGGAAGGGGAGTTGTTACAGGAAATTGAAAAATTTTTAGAATTTTGGGGATGAAAAAAGAGAGAGTTCCGAAATAGAACTCTCTCTAAAGATGGTCGGAGTGTCGGGATTTGAACCCGAGGCCTCTTGAACCCGAACCAAGCGCGATACCAAACTTCGCCACACCCCGATATGCTAATCTATTATACGAGATACCTGGGAAAAAGTCAACCCGCAAAACACAAATTTTCCCGCGCCTGTGCCTGCATTTCCGCCGCCCGCCGTGCATAGGCATAGAACCAGCAAGGAAAGGGGGCCTGACCCATGGCGGGGAACGGGACAAGGAAGAAGCAGGAGAACCTCTCTCCGGGGGAGAAGCGGCGGCTGCGGCAGCTGCTCCTTTGCCTGGCCCTGTTCGGGGCGGTGTTTTTGGGCCGGGGGATGGACCTGGGGCCGGTGACGGAGCTTTCCCAGCAGGTGGGCCAGCTGGTCCGGGAGGACATGGACGTGCAGGAGGTCTTTGCCCGGATGGGTGCGTCGTTCTCCCAGGGAGAGCCGGCGGTGGAGACATTTCGGGCCTTGTGGGAGGATGTGACGCATTGGGGTGAGCCGGAAGGGTCCTGAGCTGCACAGCACCGGCGGCTTTTGGCTGCTGGTGGGGGCACTGCTGCTGGCGGCGTCGGTGCGGTTTTTGTTGTGGGTCGCGGTGGCGGTGGCTGTCCATGAGGCGGGGCATATCCTGGCCATCCGCGCCCTGGGGGGGCGGATCGAGAGCCTGCGGCTGACCGGGGTCGGTGCCGTCCTGCGGACCCGGCGGGCAGGGCTTTGCTCCTATCGGGAGGAGTGCCTCGTGGCCCTGGCCGGTCCGCTGGCGAGTTTGCTCCTGGCGCTGGGGGCCGGGACCTGGGCCAGGGTGTTCGGCGGGGCGGATGCGTATTTGCTCACGGGCATCAGCCTGGCCCAGGGGGTCTTTAACCTGCTCCCGGCGGGTCCGCTGGACGGAGGCAGGGTCCTGCGGGCCGTGTCCTCCTGGCTGGTGGGTCCGCACCGGAGCGTGGTCATCTGGACTTGGGTCACGCGGGGGCTTGGGATCGCGCTTCTGGGTCTAGGGGTCTGGGCGCTGCTGAACGGCGGGAGCTTCCCGCTGCTGCTCTGCGCCCTGTGGCTGCTGTGGCCGGGGCGGCGGGGGTGATTGACCCAATCGGTAAATTGTGGTAAACTACCTTCTGTACTGGTATCACCATGTAGCACCATACCCAGAACACAGGAGGGATTCCCTATGGCAAAAAAACATTCTCTGGGCCGTATGCTGGTCTTCGGGGCGATCACCGGCGCCCTGGGCGGCATCGCCGCGTATAAGCACAGAAAAGCCATCGAGCGCACGCTCCAGGACATCGCCGACCAGATGGACGCCTGGGAGGACGACGGCGACTTTTTCCACGATGACGACACCGTGGTCCACACCATGCCCAGCGCCTCCAGAGAGGAAGCCTCCGCAGAGGCTCCTGCCGAAGCAGAGGCGGAGGACCAGATCCCCGCGCAGGAGGAGCAGAGCGAAAGCGAAGCACCTGAGGCTGACGACAGCGACTTTGCCACCCCGGAGACGGACGCATAAACGCAGCGGTACGAAAAAACACCCCCTACCAAGGTTTTGATCCACCTGGCAGGGGGTGTTCTGTACGTTTGGGAAAAAGCGCAGTCCTTAGCTCAGTCCTTCATCAGCAGGTACATGACAGCCTTCTGGGCGTGCAGCCGGTTCTCGGCCTCGTCGAAGATCTCATCGGCGTGGGCCTCGAAGACCTCAGCGGTGATCTCCTCGCCCCGGTGGGCGGGCAGGCAGTGCTGGACCATCGCGCCGAGGTGGGCTGCGTTCATCACGGCGTCGTTGATCTGATAGCCCTCGAAGACCAGCTTCCGCTCGTTGAACTCGCCCTCCTGGCCCATAGAGGCCCACACATCGGTGTAGAGTACGTCGGCGTCTTTGGCGGCGGCCAGGATGTCGGAGGTGCAGAGGAACTTGCCGGGATACTGCTCGGCAAAGGCCAGCACTTCGGGGTCGGGGCGGTAGGTGTCGGGGCAGGCGATGGCCACGGACATGCCGGCCTTCAGGCCACCCACGATGAGGGAGTTGGCCATGTTATTGCCGTCGCCCACATAGCAGAGCTTCAGCCCCTCCAGCTTGCCCTTGTGCTCCCGGATGGTCATCAGGTCAGCCAGCACCTGGCAGGGGTGGCAGAAGTCGGTCAGGCCGTTGATGACGGGGATGGTGGCGTATTTGGCCAGCGTCTCCACTTCTTCCTGGGCAAAGGTGCGGATCATAATGCCGTCGCAGAAGCGGGAGAGAACGCGGGCGGTGTCCTCCACCGGCTCGTGGCGGCCGATCTGACTGTCCTTGTCAGACAGATAGATGCCCTGGCCGCCCAGCTGGTAGATGCCCGTCTCGAAGGAGACGCGGGTGCGGGTGGAGCTTTTCTCAAAGATCATGGCCAGGGTCTTCCCGGCCAGGAAGGGGTGCTGGATCCCGGCCTTTTTCATGGCTTTGAGCTGGTCGGCGGTGTCCAGAATTTCCAGAATGTCCTCGCTGGTCAGGTCCAGCAGCTTCAGCAGGTCTTTTTTCATGGCGGTTTGTTTCCTTTCTCAACCGTTTTCCGGGGGGCTTAGTCGTGCAGGGTCTGCTTCATGATGGCCAGACCTTTGTCCATTTCGTCCTTGGTGATGACCAGGGGAGGCAGCAGACGCAGGCGCTCCCCGGCGGTGAGGCAGAGCAGGCCATTGTCCAGCAGCAGGGTGGCCAGCTCCTTGTTGGTGTGGCCCTCTTTCACGTCCACGCCCAGCATCAGGCCCATGCCGACCACACCGCCCAGCCAGGGGCTGCCCAGGTTTTCGATGCTGGTCCGCAGATACTGGCCCTTCTCCTGCACTTCCTTTAGGAAGGCGTCATCCAGCTTTGCCATGACGGCTCCGCCTGCGGCGGTGGAGACGGGGTTGGCCCCGAAGGTGGAGCCATGGGTGCCGGGGGTCAGTACGGCTGCGCACTTCTCGGAGGCCAGAATACCGCCCAGCGGCAGGCCACCGGCGATGCCTTTGGCGAAGGAGACCACATCGGGCTGGATGTCAAACTGCTGGTAGGCAAACAGGGTGCCGGTCCGGCCGATACCGGTCTGGACCTCGTCTACCAGCAGCAGCCAGTCCTTCTCCTGGCAGAGCTTGGCCAGGGCCTGGACCATAGCCTTGTCCAGCGGGCGCACGCCGCCCTCGCCCTGGATCAGCTCCACCATGACGGCGCACACGTCGTCGCCCCCTTGGGCCTGGATGCTCTCCAGGGTGGGGTCAGCGTAGCGGAAGTCCTCCACGAAGGGGAAGAAGTAGGTGTGGTAGTGGGGCTGACCGGTGGCGGTGATGGTGGCCATGGTCCGGCCGTGGAAGGAGTGGTTCAGGGTGATGATGGTGCTGCGGCCCTTGCCGTATTTGTCAAAGCTGTACTTCCGGGCCAGCTTGATCATGGCTTCGTTGGCCTCTGCGCCGGAGTTGCCAAAGAACACCTTGTCCATGCCCGTGCGGGTGCAGAGTTCTTTCGCCAGCTTGGGGCCGGGCTGGGTGTAGTAGAGGTTGGAGATGTGACCCAGCTTTTGAATTTGCTGGGTGATGGCGCTGATCCAAGTGGGGTCGCCGTAGCCCAGGGAATTGACCCCGATGCCGCTGGTGAAGTCGATGTACTCTTTCCCGGCCAGGCTGTACAGGGTCGCGCCCTGGCCATGGTCGATGTCCACGGGGAAGCGGGCGTAGGTGTGCATTACGTAGGTGTCGTCCATTGCTTTCAGTTCTTCAAAAGTCATGGGTCTCACTCCTTTATGTGACAGGTTTTGGATTCTTTTTTTCTGGATCGCTTCTTATTCCCAGAGCATCGTCCCGATGCCCTTGTGGGAGAGCATCTCGGTGAGGATCGAGTGGGGGATGCGTCCGTCCAGAATATGGGTGCGGTGCACGCCGCGCTCCAAGGCATTCACGCAGCACTCGATCTTGGGGATCATACCGCCGCCGATGATGCCGCTGGCAAGCAGGCCGGGCACCTCGTTCAGGCGAATTTGAGAGATCAGGGTGCTGTCGTCCTTGGGGTCCTTCAGCACGCCGCGCACATCGGTCAGCAGGATGAGCTTTTCTGCGCCCAGGGAGATGGCAAGCTCGGCTGCGGCGGTGTCGGCGTTGATGTTGTAGGCGGTGTCGTTGTCGATGCCCAGGGCCACGGTGGAGACGACGGGGATATACCCGCAGTTCAGCGCATCGTGGACCACCTGCGGCTCGACCTTCACGATCTTGCCCACCAGGCCGTACTTCTCGTCCAGCTTCTTGGCCTGGAAGAGGGCACCGTCCAGACCGCACAGGCCGATGGCCTTGCCGCCGAGGTTGTTGATGATGGAGACCAGGTGCTTGTTGACCTTGCCGCAGAGGACCTGCTGCACCACGTCCATCGTCTCCTCATCGGTGTAACGCAGGCCGTCCACGAAGCGGGACTGCTTGCCGATCTTTTGCAGCATCCCGCCGATCTCCGGCCCGCCGCCGTGGACCATCACGACCTTCACACCCACGAGATGGAGCAGGATGATGTCGCTGATGACGGCGCTGCGGAGTTCCTCGGAGATCATGGCGTTGCCGCCGTATTTGATGACGACAGTCTTGCCGTAGTATTTCTGAATGTAGGGGAGGGCTTCCACCAGGACGGTGGAGCGCTCCATATAATCGTTCATATCCATGGGGGTCGCCTTCCTTTCCGGTTTGTCAACAATCAGCTGCGGTAATCGCCGTTGATCTTCACATAGTCATAGGTGAGGTCACAGCCCCAGCAGGAGCAGGTCGCGTCCCCGGCGGTCAGCGTGACCAGGATCACGACCTCCGGCTCAGACAGGACCTTTTTCGCCAGGTCCTCGTCAAAGGGAACACCCTGGCCTCCGGCGCAGACCTTCAGCTCGCCGGCCTGGGAGAGGAACTTCACTTCCACGTCCTTGGGGTCAAACTCGGCCCCGGAGTAGCCCACGGCGCACAGGACCCGGCCCCAGTTGGCGTCGGTGCCGAAGATGGCGCACTTGACCAGGGGAGAACGAACGACGGCCTTGGCCATCAGCTCGGCCTGCTCCTCGCTGGCAGCGCCCTGCACGGTGCAGGTCACAAGGCGGCCTGCGCCCTCGCCGTCGCTGGCGATCATCTTGGCCTCATACTCGCAGACGTAGCGCAGGGCTTCCACCAAAGCGTCGTAATCCGCGCCGGGGCCGGTGATGGGGGCGTTGCCCGCCAGACCGTTGGCCAGGACTATGCAGGTGTCGTTGGTGGAGGTGTCGCCATCCACGGTGATGCGGTTAAACGTCTTGGTGACGATATGGCGCAGCATGTCCTGGAGCACGGCCCCGTCGATGGCGCAGTCGGTGGTGACGGCGCAGAGCATGGTGCCCATGTTGGGGTGGATCATGCCGGAGCCTTTGGCGATGGCACCAACGGTGACGGTCTTGCCGCCGATCTCGGTGGTCACGGCGATCTCCTTGATCTTCAGGTCGGTGGTCAGGATGGCGTGGGCCGCGTCGTTGGATGCCTGCTCGGTGTCAGCCAGAGCCGCCACCAGGGCGGGGACCCCGGCCTCGATGGCAGTGATGTTCAGCTCCACGCCGATGATGCCGGTGGAGCAGACGGCGAAGTCCTGGGGAGCCAGGCCCGTGGCGGCGGCCGCAGCGGCGGCCATGCGCTTGGCATTTTCCATGCCCTTGGGGGCGCAGGCGTTGGCGTTGCCGCTGTCCAGGATGATACCCTGGGCCTTGTGATCGGCCAGATACTCCTTGGTCAGGATCACGGGGTCGGCCTTGACCACGTTGCGGGTATATGTCCCGGCGGCGGCGCAGGGCACGTCAGACAGGACCATGGCCAGGTCCTTCTTGTCGGGGACGGGGGTGGTGAAGTTATCTTTCACGCCGCAGTGGATGCCTGCGGCCTTAAAACCTTTGGGGGCGGTCACGCCGCCGGTGATGATATTCATGGTAAGATCCTCCTAGTGTTAAAGTCCTGCGTCCTCGTCGAAGCCGAGCATGAGATTCATGTTCTGCACGGCCGCGCCGGAGGCACCCTTGCCGAGGTTGTCGAACAGGGCGGTGATGGTCGTCTGGTCCTCGTGGCCGCAGACGATCAGGCGGAGCTGGTTCGTGCCGACCAGAGTGTCGGAGTAGATGACGGACTCATCCCCGCCGAAGGGAGCCACGGAGACGAAGGTCTGGCCCTCATAATAGGCGTCCAGGACGTTGTAGATGTTATATGCCGTGGGCCCGCCGGGCAGGGTGTCGTTGCGGAGCATGACGGTGGTGGCCATGCCCTGGATGTAATCGCCTAAGATGGGGTGGAAGACGGGGGGAGCGTCCAGGCCGCAGACGTGGACCATTTCGGGCAGGTGCTTGTGGTGGAGCGTTGTGACATAGATGCGGGCGGATTCATGCCGGGGGTCCCGGTTCGGGTCCTGGTACTCGGCAATGAGCTTCTTGCCGCCGCCGGAGTAGCCGGTCAGGGAGTAGGCACACAGGGGGTGGTCCGGGGGGATCAGCCCCAGCTGGACCAGGGGATAGACGGAAGAGATGAAGCCGGAGGCATGACAGCCGGGGTTGGCCACTCTCTTGGAATGGATGATCGCCTCCCGGTGTTTGGGGGAGAGTTCGGGGAAGCCGTAAGCCCAGCCCTCCGCCGTCCGGTGGGCGGTGGAGGCGTCGATGACCTTCGTGTTGGGGTTCTCGATCATGGCCACGGCCTCGCGGGCCGCGTCGTCGGGCAGGCAGAGAAAGACCAGATCCGCTGCATTGAGACATTTTTTGCGCTCGGCGGGGTCCTTCCGCTTCTCCTCGTCGATGAGGAGAAGCTCGATGTCCTGGCGGGGGGTCAGCCGGTCATAGATTTGCAGGCCGGTGGTGCCCTCCCGTCCGTCAATAAAAATCACAGGTTTCATGGTTATGCACGCTCCTGGATGAAGTGTTTGATGTTTTCGATCTGGACCTTCACGGCCTCCGGGGCGGGGCCGCCGTAGACCTTCCGGCCGTTGACGCAGGTCTCCAGAGACAGGGCATCGTACACGTCCTCCTCGAAGTATTCCGAGACCTTCTTGTATTCCTCCAAGGGCAGCGTCTCCAGGGAGTGGCCGGTATCGACGCAGTGGCCCACCAGCTTGCCGACGATGCCGTAGGCCTCTCGGAAGGGCATGCCCTTCTTGGCCAGGTAGTCGGCGCAGTCCGTGGCGGAGATGAAGCCGCCGTTGGCGGCCTTGCGCATGTTGGCGCGGTTGACGGTCAGGGTGTCGATCATGGCGGCGAAGACCGGCAGGCACAGCTCCACGGTGTCGATGGCGTCAAAGACGGGCTCCTTGTCCTCCTGCATGTCCTTGTTGTAGGCCAGGGGCAGGCCCTTCATGGCGGTGAGCAGGGTGATGAGGGAGCCGTACACCCGCCCCGTCTTGCCCCGGACCAGCTCGGCCACGTCGGGGTTTTTCTTCTGGGGCATGATGGAGGAGCCGGTGGCATAGGCGTCGTCCAGCTCGATGAACTTAAACTCCCAGCTGCACCACAAGATCAGCTCCTCGGAGAAGCGGGAGAGGTGCATCATCAAAATGGAGCAGTCGGACAAAAATTCCAGGGCAAAGTCCCGGTCAGACACGCCGTCGAGCGAGTTGTCCATGGGCTTTTTGAAGCCCAGCAGCTCGGCGGTGCGGAAGCGGTCCACGGGGTGGGTGGAGGTCGCCAGGGCGCCGGAGCCAAGGGGGGACTCATCCATCCGCTCCATGCAGTCCTCCAAGCGGGTAATGTCCCGGCGGAACATATTGGCGTAGGCCATCATCGCGTGGGCGAAGGTGATGGGCTGGGCCCGCTGCAAGTGGGTGTAGCCGGGCATGATGGCGTCCAAGTTGGCCTCGGCCTGGCGGACCAGGGCCTTTTCCAGGTTCACCAGCATGGTGATGATGTGGGGGATCTCCTCTTTTACATAAAGACGGAAGTCCACGGCGACCTGATCGTTCCGGCTGCGGGCGGTGTGCAGACGCTTGCCGGTGGCGCCGATGCGCTCGGTCAGCAGGACTTCCATGTTCATGTGGATGTCCTCACTGTCCTTGGTGAACTCGACCTTTCCGGCCTCGATCTCTTCCAGAAGAATTTTCAAGGTGGCAACGATCTTGTCCGCCTCTTCCTTGGCGATGATGCCCTGTTCCCCCAGCATGGTGGCGTGGGCGATGGAACCGGCGATGTCCTGGCGGTAGAGCCGAGCGTCGAAGGAGATGGAGGAGTTGAAGTCGTTTACCTTGTCATCGGTTTCCTTTTGAAACCGTCCTGCCCAAAGTTTCATAGTCGTTGGCATCCTTTCCAAGAAACGGCGGTGAGCAGGGACGAAAAAAGCAGCCCCTGCCCAGCGCAGATCAATTCATCAAATCTATCTTAAATATAGTGTTAGTTTACTTGTTCAGCAGACCCTTTTCCCGCAGTGCCTGGACGGTGTCGGGCAGGCCCCAGAGGTTGATGAAGCCTGCGGAATCCTTCTGGTCATAGTCGAAGGCGGAGTCGTTGAAGGTGGCGATGTCCTCGGAGTAGAGGGAGTAGGGAGAAGTCATGCCGGCGGGGATGATGTTGCCCTTATAGAGCTTGAGCTTCACGGTGCCGGTGACGTACTCGTTGGCCTTGTCCGCGAAAGCAGACAGGGCTTCCCGCAGGGGGGAGAACCACTTGCCGTTGTAGATGAGATCGGCGAAGTCCACGGCCAGCTTCTGCTTGGCGTGCAGGGTGTCCTTGTCGACCGTGATCATCTCCAGCTGCTCGTGGGCAAAGTAGAGGATGGTGCCGCCGGGGGTCTCGTAAACGCCCCGGTCCTTCATGCCGACCAGCCGGTTCTCCACGATGTCCAGGATGCCGATGCCGTTCTTGCCGCCCAGCTCGTTCAGGCCCTCGATGATCTTGGAGACCTTCATCTTCTCGCCGTTCAGGGCCACGGGGGTGCCCTTTTCAAACTCCAGGGTGAGGTAGGTGGGTTCGTCAGGAGCCTGGGTGGGGGAGACGCCCATTTCCAGGAAGCCGGGCTTGTCATACTGAGGCTCGTTGGCGGGGTCCTCCAGGTCCAGACCCTCGTGGCTCAGGTGCCAGAGGTTCTTATCCTTGGAGTAGTTGGTCTCCCGGCTGATCTTCAGGGGGACGTTGTGGGCCTCGGCGTAGTCGATCTCTTCGTCCCGGCTCTTGATGTCCCACTCCCGCCAGGGGGCGATGATCTTCATGCCAGGAGCAAACCGCTTGATGGCCAGCTCGAACCGGACCTGGTCGTTGCCCTTGCCGGTGCAGCCGTGCACCACGGCGTCGGCGCCTTCGGCCAGGGCGATCTCTGCCAGCTTCTTGCCGATGATGGGACGAGCAAAGGCAGTACCCAGCAGATACTTTTCATATTTGGCACCCATCTTCAAAGAGGGCACGATGACGTCGTCGCACATCTCATCGACCAGATCGGCCACGATCAGCTTGGAAGCGCCGGTCTTGAGGGCCTTCTCTTCCAGGCCCTCCAGCTCGTCGGCCTGGCCAACGTTGCCGGAGACGGCGATGATCTCCGGGTTGTTATAATTCTCTTTCAGCCAGGGGATGATGATGGAAGTATCCAAGCCGCCGGAATATGCAAGTACAACTTTTTTGATCTCATTTTTGTTCACAGACATGATCATAAACCTCCTGAATCAATTTGCTGTGTTTTTCTCATTGCTGAAAGGATAGCACGATTTCTGCAAAATTGCAAGCAAATTTTGCATAATCATCCGAATATTTTGCGAAAAAACCCGGTCTGGTTTCCACAAAAATGAATATTTTAGGGGAATATACGGATATATATGCATAAAATTCGCATTTGGATGAATGATTGACTTTTTTGCTTGGGGCTGGTAAGATAAGAAAGTTATTAAAATTGCTATGCGGGTATGGCGGAATTGGTAGACGTGCAGGATTTAGGTTCCTGTGGAGCGATCCGTGTGGGTTCGACCCCCACTACCCGTACCATCGACTGGACACTGACAACGATCGGTGTCCAGTTTTTTTTGTGCAAAAGTTCACCGTCTCATACTTTAGACGGATTTATCAAATCACAAAACTAGTGTATATTTAAAATAATATCAAAAATTCACGATAAAGGCGCGCCTTTATCCCGTAGTGGCCACTACGGGATAATCCCTCCTTGTCTCGTGAGCGCGCTCGTCCGGGTCGAGCGGGCGCAGAAACCATAGACCCATAACGAGAAAGGAGAGTACCATGAAAAAACGCATCGGAAGTCTGCTTCTTATTCTGGCGCTGTGCTTTACGCTGCTGCCAACGGCGGCGTTTGCAGAAGAAGCGCCATCGTTTGGTGGTAGGGCAGGTACACAGGAAGACCCGTGGCTAATTACTTCGAAAGAGGATTTGATTGCTTTGGCAGTGTTTCTAAACTCTGGTAAAGCAGAATCGTTTGATACGGAGGCCGCAGGTATTGGAAACTGCCATGGCTATTACTTCAAGCAAACGGCGGATATTGACCTAACCGGGGTAACGTGGGAACCGATTGGTTATTCCGGGAGTTACTATTTTGCTGGAAACTATGATGGCGACGGACATAGCATTAAAAACGCAATTTCCACTGGAAAGGTAGACCCAGATGGTTTCGCTACGGCTGGCATTTTCGGGTGGGTAGCTTTCGGTTCGGTTAAAAATCTTCATGTGAAAAACGCAAATTTTGTGGCAACCGGTCAAAATAATTACAGTTATGTGGGCGGTATTGCAGGTGTGTGTTATGGTTCATCCATCATAAACTGCTCGGTGGTGAATTCTTTTCTGGAGAGCAAGCGAAACAACAATAATAACTGTGCGGGAAGTATTGTGGGTTACTCCACTGGCGGAACATTTGAAAAGTGCGCTGCCGAAAATAACCAAGTTAAAACTATGGCTTATGGTGGTGGTTTTGTTGGTGAAGTAGATGATGATCCTAAGTATGGAGCAGGTACGTCTACATTCACAAACTGCTATACTGCAAACTGCTCTGTAAGCTCTAAAACCGATGATGTTCAGGGTACAAGTTTTGCAGGCGGTTTCGTTGGTGAGATGACAGATTCCGCGTTAACTGTTAATAATTGCTATGTATATCGGGCAATGCTTTCTACCGAGGGAACCGCTGTGCCCACAATCAAGGCCACTGGCGTTTTTGCAGGTCACCTGTGGGGCGGTAGTAGTATCGTTGATACAAACTGTTTCTTTGGGGCTTGTGGAACAACTGAGAACGCTGGTGCGGCCAGTGAAAAGACAGAAGAAGAATTTAGAAACGGCACGGTGGCAGGATTGCTGGGAGAAGCATTTGCGCAGGTTGGCGACTATCCGAAAATCAATGGCCCTGCCGACTATAGCAGCGTAGATGCGGCCATTGCCAAGGCAAATGCCCTGAATAAGGATAACTACAAGGATTTCTCTGCTGTGGAAGCCGCAGTGCATGCCGTTGTCCGAGATAAGAACATTACCGAGCAGGCTGCAGTAGATGCAATGGCGGAAGTTATTGAGCATGCGATTGCTGCCCTGCAATACAAGGATGCCGATTACACTAAGGTTGATGAAGCCCTGGCTAAGGCAAATGCACTGAACAAGAACAACTACAAGAATTTCTCTGCTGTGGAAGCCGCTGTCAACGCTGTTGTCCGTGACAAGAACATTACCGAGCAGAGTAAAGTGGATGCAATGGCAAAAGCTATTGAAGATGCCATCGCAGCGCTGGTCGAGAAGCCTTCTTCTAGCAGCAGTTCCTCTAGCAGCTCCTCCAGACCAAGCTACCCAATCACCACCCCCGACAAGACCGAGAACGGTTCTGTGACCGTCACCCCCAAGAGCGCGAAGCGGGGGAGTGTGGTGACGATCACGGTCACGCCGGACGCGGGGTATGTGCTGGACAAGCTGACGGTGACGGACAAGGACGGCAAGGAGCTGTCCCTGACCAAGAAGAGCGACACGGAGTATACCTTTGTGATGCCGGCGGGCAAGGTGGAGATCAAGCCCAGCTTTGTCAAGCAGGCGGAAGAGCCGAGCCGGGTTTTTGTGGACGTGAAGACGGGCGATTATTTCTATGACGCGGTCCAGTGGGCGGTCGGCAAGGGCATTACGAACGGGACCTCTGCCGAAACGTTCAGCCCTGAGGACCCCTGCACGCGGGCGCAGATCGTCACCTTCCTGTGGCGTGCGGCGGGGTCGCCGGTGGTGAACTACGCGATGGACCTGAGCGACGTGGCCGGGGATGCGTATTACGCCGAGGCCGTGCGCTGGGCGCTGAGCGAGGGGATCACGACCGGCACCAGCGCGGACCAGTTCAGCCCCGACGCCACCTGCACACGGGAGCAGGCGGTGACGTTCCTGTACCGCGCAGCCGGTTCCCCCGCCGTCAGCGGCGAGAGCGCGTTTGAGGACGTGGGGGCGGACGCCTACTACGCCCGCGCCGTGGCCTGGGCCGCGCAGAACGGCGTGACCAACGGCATCAGCCAGGCGCTCTTCGGGACCGGCAGCGACTGCACGAGAGCGCAGATCGTGACGTTCCTGTATCGCGCCCAGCAGGGTAAGTAAGACCAACCAGAACGAGAAGACTACATAGCAGCTCCACCGACCCGGCGTTTGCAGCGCTGGGCGGTGGAGCTGTTTGCCGTAATAGAATTTCCGGAGGGATCGCCTATTGAAAAAAGAAAAGGTTCAGGCTATAATGGCTCTGCCCTGTCCCCCGGTCGATCGCGAGGGAGGGGATACGACCAAATGCTAGGAGAGATATTGTGACGATCCTGCAAGAAGATGGGGCTGGACGAAACTTCTGTGGTCTTGCTCATCATCACCGAGGGGGACACGGACCCGGAGGCTTACCAGACTATTTTAGCAAACCATTAAGGAGATGACAAACACGCGCAACGACTTACGACAGGGGACACTGTGGAAGCAGATCCTCTTTTTCTCCCTACCCATTGCCGCCACGAGTATGCTCCAGCAGCTGTTCAACTCGGCGGACGTGGCGGTGGTGGGCCGGTTCTCGGCCCAAAAAGATCTGGCCCTAGCGGCGGTGGGCAGCACCAGCTCCGTCGTCAATCTGTTCATCACCATCATCACCGGCCTGGCCGTGGGCGCCAACGTCGTCATTGCCCGGTCCATCGGGGCCAGCGATGAGAAACGCGCCAGGCAGGCGGTGCATACGGCGCTGATCTTATCGCTTCTGTGTGGGGCGATCCTGCTGGTGCTGGGGGAATGCATTGCCCTGCCTTTGCTGGAGATCATGGATACGCCGTCGGACATCATCGGGCTGGCGGGGAAGTATCTGAGGATTTACATGCTGGGCGTTTTCTTCCAGACGATTTATAATTTTGAGGCGTCGATCTTACGGGCCAACGGCGACACCCGACGGCCTTTGTTCTGCCTGATTTTTTCCGGGGCAGTGAACGTTGTGCTCAATCTGGTCTTCGTCATCGGCTTTCAGCTGGACGTGGCAGGCGTGGCCATCGCCACGGTGCTGGCAGACGTGGTGGGGGCCGGGATGCTCTTTCACTATCTCCGCCGGGAGACGGGGCCGGTCCGCGTGGAGCTTTCTCAGCTCAAGCTGGACCGGAAGCTGGCCGGGGCCATTCTTTACACCGGCATCCCCGCGGCGGTGCAGGGCATGATGTTCAACATTGCCAACGTCATCATCCAAACGGGCTTCAACCGCCTGGGCTCCCAGGTGGTGGCGGCCTCCACCATCGGTGTGACGGCAGAGATCTTTGTCTATTACCTGGTCAACAGCTTCGGCCAGGCCAGCATGACCTTTACCGGACAGAATTACGGGGCGGGCAATCTCACCCGCTGCCGCCAGGCGACAAAGTGGTGTCTGCTGCTGGGTGTTGGTCTGGGAGAGGCGTTTTCCCTCCTTCTCGTGGTCTTTGGCCTGGGCTTTGCGGGCCTGTATACGACGGACGGGGCCATTGCGCTCCTGGCCCTGACCCGGATGAAATGGATCCTGCCCTTCGAGGGATTCAATACCATCATCGAAATCCTATCCGGGACTTTGCGGGGCCTGGGCTATTCCTTGGTCCCAACAATCCTCTGCGCGGCCTTTATCTGCGGCCTGCGTATTTTGTGGATCAAGTTGATCTTCCCTCTCTCCCCGACGTTTTTGGGCCTCTTACTGGTCTACCCGGCCAGCTGGATCGCCGCCTCGGCAGCGCTGGCCGTGGCCTATGTGGTCGTAAAGAAAAAAGTCTTGCAGGCGAGGGTGGCTTTGGAACAGTAAACAGATTGCAGACAGAGGACAGCGAGGACGGCTGTCCTCTGTTGCTATCCACCCCATTTTGTGATAAAATGCAGGAGAATAATTTTATCTTGCATTTTGGAGGCTTTTGCGTATGAAAAAAACGCTGATCGGTGTGCTGCCCCTGGTGGACCCGGAACGAAACAGCTTTTGGATGCACCCCGGCTATCTCCACGGCATCGAGCAGGCCGGGGGGCTGCCGGTGGTGCTGCCCATGACGATGGAAGAGGCCAGCCTGAAGCAGCTGGTCGAGACGATGGATGGCTTCCTCTTTACCAGCGGCCAGGACGTGTCCCCGGAGCTGTATGGGGAGGCCAAGGGGCCGCATTGCGGCCAATGTCTTCCCCAGCGGGACGAGATGGAGATCAAGCTCTTGGAAATGGTCCTGGGAGCAGACAAGCCCATGCTGGGTATCTGCCGGGGCCTCCAGCTGCTGAACGTGGCCATGGGCGGGAAGCTGTACCAACACCTGTCCACGGAACGTCCCTCAGACGTCGAGCATTTCCAGTCGCCGCCCTATGATGTGCCCGCCCACAAGGTCCGGGTGGGCATCGGCAGCCCGCTGCACTGGGGGCTGGGCGTGGAAGAACTGAACGTGACCAGCTACCACCACCAGGGCATCCGGGAGCTGGCCCCGTCCCTTACCCCTATGGCTTGGGCCGAGGACGGCCTGGTGGAGGCAGCCTGCCTGCCCACTGTCCGCTTCGCCTGGGCAGTGCAGTGGAACCCGGAGCTTACCTATCAGACCGACGAGGACAGCCGGGATCTCTTCAAGGCGCTGGTAAAGGCGGCGGGAGAGCGCTTGTGACATTTTGATGATCCATCGTGTCGTGAATACAGTTGGATTTTTCGTTTGCGCAAGTCGGAAATATCCTGTTTTTAAGAAGTTTCAGACTTGTATGTCCAAAACTATTTACTTTCTTGAAGTTTTGGATATAATAGGATCAAGAAATTCAGGAGGTGCATTATGACCAAATTGATTGATCGCCCCCAATATCTGAATCAGCTGATTCAAAACAAGGATGTGGATCTGGTGAAAATCGTCACCGGGATCCGACGCTGCGGGAAATCATCCTTGCTGGATTTGTATCATCAGTATCTGTTGAAACATGGTGTGCCGGATTCTCACATTATCCATATGAATCTGGAGTCTTTGCGCTATCGTGACTTGACCGACTATCTTTCCTTTTATGATTATGTCAGTGAGCAGATTGCCGCGGAAGGAAAGACCTACCTGATCTTTGATGAGCTACAGGCTGTGGAGCATTGGGAAAAAGCGATCGAGTCGTTCCGTTTGGATTTTGATGTAGACATCTATATCACAGGCTCCAATGCTTACCTGTTGTCCACGGAATTTTCCACGTTGCTCTCCGGCAGGTATGTAGAGATACGGATGCTGCCGCTGTCGTTTAAGGAGTTTCTGGACTTCTACGAATTTGCAGCCGATGTGACTATGGAGGAAAAATTCCAGAAGTATCTCCAGTTCGGCGGAATGCCTATCTTGAGAGAATATAAGTTCAACGAGGCCAGAAGCAATCAGGCGTTGGAGGGCATCTATTCCACGGTAGTACTGCGGGACATTTTGCAGCGCAACAGCGGAGCAGACCAAGCAATGCTCCAAAAAATCATGCTGTTTCTGTGCTCCAACATCGGCAGTATCACGTCCCCAAACAGCATCGGAACTGTGCTCTCCAACGAGGGAGACATTCATACCGGAAAGCAGAAAAGCATCGCAGGGAAAACAGTGGACAAATATATTTCCATGCTGCACAATGCATTTGTATTCTTCTCTGTCGGTCGGTACGATGTAAAAGGCAAACAGCTGTTGAAAACGCTGGGCAAAAACTATATCATTGATATGGGCTTTCGCAATATGCTGTTAGGCTATCGAGATGCTGACCGCGGGCATATTATTGAGAACATCGTATTTCTGGAGCTTCTCCGCCGTGACTATCGGGTGTATATCGGAAAAGTCGGAGAGACAGAGGTTGACTTCGTTGCGGAAAAGCCAAACGATAAGATATATATCCAAGTGACGGAGAGCATGCAGTCGCCGGAGACCCGGGAACGGGAGCTTCGCCCGCTGCGCCTGATTCCAGACAACTATGAAAAAATCGTGCTGTCTATGGACCGCAGCTTTATCAAGTCCTATGATGGCATCAAGTCCGAAAATCTCATAGATTGGCTGCTCAGCGACTAAGCATTGCATTTTCAATGCGAAATACAGCGCTTTGAGGCGTTATAAGAAGGAACATTCAAAATGATTCAACTACTTTTCGTGTGCCACGGCAACATCTGCCGCAGTCCCATGGCGCAGTATATTTTTGCCCAGCGGGCGGCGGCGCGGGGGATCGCCTGCGTGACGTGACCTACGACGACATCGTCGAGGGCTGTGATGCGATCCTCGACCGCCTGGAACGGGAAAACGGGGTATAATCTGCGCCCCTCTCCGCCACACTAAGACCCAGCGCATCTTTGCGCCGGGAAAGGAGTGTGTCCCTATGCATATGACCGTGACCGACGGCTGCATCAGCTGCGGCTTGTGCGCGGACGAGTTCCCCGAACTATTCCACCTCAACGACGAGGGCGTGGCCGAGGCCGTCCCCTCCACCGTCGCCTCCGACCAGGAGGAAGCCGCCCGCCAGGCCGCCAACGACTGTCCCGTGGGCGTCATCGTGATCTCCGAGTGATCGCAGCCCCCGCACCGCTTTGTTCAAAAAAACGGTGCGGGGGCTATTTTTGTCCGTTCTGACTTGACAAAAACCATAAAATCTTATAATATAAAAACCGAGAGGAGAAAAACATGCTAGATAGTACAAAAGGCAGTGAGAAAAGGAGGTGAGAACGATGGTTAGAAACAGACAGTATGACCTGACCCCCAGGGAGGAAGAGCTGATGGACATGATGTGGCAGGCCAACCGCCCCATGAGCCGCGCAGAGCTGCGCAACATGCCCGTCGAGCGGAGCTGGAAGGACAACTACCTGCCCGTGATGCTGCAAGCGCTGGAAAAGCGGGGCCTCATCCAAGTGGCCGGCTTTGTCCGGGAGGGCAAGACCTACGCCCGGCAATTCGTCCCCACCTGGTCCAAGGCGGAGCTGTTTGCCAAGTCGGCAGCAGAGCATCTGGAAAAAGACCAGCTTCCCCAAATGCTGGAAGCCATGGCAGAGACTTCGGCGGGGGAACTCGACACGGAACGACTGAGCAATGTCATGGCAGCTCTGGTGCGGGAGAGCAAGGGCAAAGCCAACGCGAAACTGCTGGATCGCCTGGAAGACATCTTGCAGGAGGTCGAGGAGGCGTAACCAGAGATGCACATCACGCTATTCTCTTTTGTAACGGCAGTGCTGTTGAGCAGCTTGCTGATCGTAGCACTTTACTTGAGCCGAAAGTCAGTCAAGACGATTCGGATGCTGAATTTTGGCTATCTGGCCTGTCTCTATCTGTTTTGCTTGGGACGGATGGTTTTCTCCATAGAATTGCCGTTTACCGTTGCGGTGAATGCCCCATCTCTCATGAATCCTGTGTTTAACTTCCAGGGAACGGGTATTTCCATATTAGGTAAAAGCCTTTCTGTCTTAGAGGTATTGTTGATTTTATGGGCTGTAGGAGCCGCCTTTTTGCTAACGCGATTCTTTATACGCTACCATCAGGGCAAGAAGGTAGTTGACAAGATTCCTAAGCAAGAAAACCAGGCGATTCAGGAAGTGCTTAACGAATTACAACGAGAAAACGCGCACCATTACCAAATTCAAGTGCTGTGTTGTCAGGGGTTGTCTACACCCTGTGGAATCGGTTTGTTACGGCGTCAAATCCTGTTGCCAAGCCAAGAATACACGGAAGAAGAGCTATTTCATATCCTGTGCCATGAGTTACAACATTTTCAGACTCACGATCTGCTGGTCAAGTGGATGATCCGAGTGTTTCAATGCCTGTTTTGGTGGAATCCTTTGGTCTATCTATTGGGGAAAGACCTGGACCAAGTTCTAGAAATCAAGTGCGACCTTTCCGTGGTGAAAAACTACAGCAGGCAGGAGACACTGGCTTATATGAGAACCATCAAAAACCAACTGGAGCGGTCAATGGATATAGAGAAAACTGCGCCGGTTGGTTCAACTGCTCTTGTAGGAAACTTTGCAATGTCAAACGTGGAAGAGCGGTTCTCGTACATTGTAAAGAGTTTAAAACCAAATAAGTGGAAGGAACTGTCGAAACCGGTTTTTACAGTTCTTTTCTTGGCACTAATTATTGGGTCATACTCAATTGTGTTACAGTCTAATTTTGAAGAGCCGGAAGTAGATGAAAATGGTAATCATATTGATTACATGACGCAAGATGATATAAGGGTACGGAAGTTGAAAAATGGCACTTATGAGCAAGTGGATAAATTTGGGGTAGTTCCAATTCCAAAAGAGATTGCGGAAAACCTCATAGAACAGGGCGCAGAAATGATAGAGGAGTGAACTCAGAAATGAAGAAATGTATTACGCTTTTTTTACTGCTGATGTTGCTAAGCGTAACGTTGACAGTCCCAGTGAGTGCGGCAGAAGATACTGAGATTGAAACAGTTGCCACACAGAGTACGAATGGTTCCATGCAACCTTATGCTGATGTGATTGTTACGAAGTACCGCTACTACCAGGGAAAACGTCAGTATAGAAATTGGAATCATACTCGTAATTGCTGGGTTGAGCCTGATTGGATTACTTACGCTTAACTGTATGGAAAGGCCACGGATGGAACGTGGCTTTTCTTTTTAATAAAGAAAATTAAAAAATAATCATAAATTTTGAAAAATAGCTTGACAAACCGCAAAAAATGATATACTATACAATCAAAGATTAAAAAAAGATTTTGGATGAAACCGGTGAGGAATAAAAAATAGCCACTGAAAGAAAAAGAAAGGAACCTCCGGTGAGTAGTTAGAAAATTGATATAGTGGCTTGTAAGGAGAAGTGATAGTGTACGAGTAGGTAATGAAAGGTAAAAGCTATGAGCTGGATTCAGAACTTTACCAGCAAGACAAGAAGGAGGATACTATGAAAAAACGTATTGTTTCCATATGCCTAGTGGTATGCCTTGCGATTTCGCTTTCAGCCCCTGCTGCAGCAACCAACGTGGTAGACTCGGATGCTAGTGCCTCTTATGGTCTAGAGGATGGGACATTGGTTTCCCTTCAAAAAATCTCAAAAGGAAAGTATACACTTACGGATGAAAGTGTTGCATACACTGCAAACAATGTAAAGGACACAGTATACGCAAGAAGCCTCCATGATGGAGAGATGCTGAAACTTCAGGATGGCACATATTTAGGGAAAGCAGAGGAATCAAATTACATTCAGCTTGATCGTATTGATGTAGATGTGGATCATTTTGATAGAAATGATTCGGTATTTCAGGAATATGACATTAGTCCAAGTGTTCTGGATGACGTGCAGGAAGCAATTTCCTATGCACAAGAAAATGATAATCATGAGTTGGAAATTTCTCTATATGCAATCAACCCCGATTTAACGGAGTACATTACATATAAGGGAAATAAATATAGAAATACTTACGAAGAAGTGAGAGATGGATCATTTAAGCCGATTCAAACTAACGGAGCAGGATCAAGGGATATGTTAAACAATGCGAGGACATTTGTATTAACTGCGGTTGGATTAGCGTCTACAACAGTCAACTTTGTTTCCACAGGAATCTCCCTGCTAGATTTTATAAAAAATCAAACAGGAACAAACGTAAATTATGGAGGGTCTGGAGATTGGTGTGTAACAACGATGACTTATCAAAAGCTCATAAAGCACACATCAATTAACAGAAACTCTTTATGGATGGAAGGATGTATATCACAAAAACTGTGGATTGATCAAGCTGTGGTCTTGTTCTATTTCCCTTCCTTCTTTAAAGAACCTCTCACAAAATATAGCAAAATAAATAAAACAAAATATTCTTCTAGATGGAATACGTGCTATGATAATACCTTCTCGAACTGGGCGACTGGAACAGTGAAGGACCCGAATTTTACGATGCCTTACAATGGGGTCACATGGGTTTTCTCTTAAAAGTAGATTCATAGATTCTACGGAAATAAATCCACTGTGGACAATTTATTTATCTACTTGGCCGATGAGTAAAAAGTTTCACAGTGGATTTATTTATAATAGGAGGAAATAATTATATGAAAAAATGGAAAATAACTATTGCTATTGTTGTTGTCGCTATATTGGGCCTATTCTTTTTTCTCCCTCGCCCGGTCATCAGGGAACCTGAAAAAGCTGTGTTAAATAGCATTTGTATTCAAAAAGACCCGTATTACCAAAAAGAAAGCTCCGATTCTTTTGTTTGGACACCGACGACGGAAGAAGAGAAAGAGATTGCTCAGGAAATTTTACAGTACCTCTCTCATCAAAAGGAACGACGGACACTGAGAAAGAGGCCGGATGTACGAGATTATCCCCTGAGCTGGAAATGCATGTATATCAGCATATCCTATCCGCAGACAGAACAAACCACAGTCCCACGGGGACGCTCACTCCTTTTAGGGCCGAGTAAGATTGAGGAAGATATCAACCTCTCACGGGAAATAAGGGCTGTCAACTTATCCTATCCTGAGTCACCCAATGGTGTCTGGGAAAGGTTTGTTGGAAGATTAGAAGACCCAGATGGTATTCGGTCTTACATATTAGAAAAATTGAATTTACCAGAAGATTTTATGTAATAAGCAGGACCTTTGCTAGATTTAGGGTTAAACATTCCACTGGGGGCGGTTCTTTTATTTAGTTGATATAGATAAAAGAATGTCTCACAGTGGATTTGTTTATATGATGAACAAAATTGTAAGTGAAATTATTAAGTTTTTATATAATTTTGTGAATTTTGTTGCTTTCATTTCCAATTCATGGTACGATATCAATACAAAGAAAACTTTGGAAAAAGCAAGAGGATAACGTGACCAACAGAAAGCGAGGGCAGCTTGATGAGCTATGCATGGATCACGACCCTGGCGCTGCACCTGCTTCCGATCCTGATGATCTGGAGGACGTGGAAAAGCGATTGGAACGCTGCGCTGGAAAAGGTCGTTCGGGTTCAAATCATAGGGTCGTTGCTCTACATTGTTGTGTACCCGATCGTCGAGGTACTGACTTGGCCGGACTTTCATATGGGATATATTAGCATAGATACTGTGGTTTCTATGTGGTATGGTGAAGGCATATGGAACTTCTATAAAATCCTGACCGCAGCTGTGCTGACGGCTGTTTGCGCGGCGATTCGCTGGAAGGTAAAAACTCAGTAAGAAAGTGAGGGAAACACGATGTACGGACTGGATGTATTGCAGTGCATTGTCCATGGTGGCTTTGGACTGTACTTTGTAGGCTTTGTGGTGCTCGGCGGCGTGCTGTCCTTCTTTCTGCCAAAGGACAAGGCTCGTCTGGGCCTGGCGCTGGCGGCCTTGGTGATGTATGGCGTGTGTGAGTTCATCGCGACGGTGATCTGCCAAGGCCATCTCTCGGCGATCCTCGCGGTCTACTTGGGGATGCTCGGCCTGGGCATGGCCTGCGGCTTGGCGCTGTGCGGCCTGGGAAGACGATTTGCGGGGCGGTTGGCCGGAAGGTAAAAAGGAAGGTGCCTATGGTAAGTCGAAAAGTCTGGGTTGCTAACTTGGTGGTCAGCCTGATCCTTGCCGCCCTGGTGCTGGTAGACGCCTTTTTGTTTGACATTCCGTTTATTTACAACGATCCCCCGAACTTCTGGGGCCTTGGAGGTTTTCTGCTGGTGGCGGTGAGTTCCGGCTTCCAGCTGTGGCGCAGTCGGCGGGGGAGCGCGTGAAAGGAGCACACCATGAAAACAACGAAAAAGACCGGTTGGCCTTTGATCCTTGCGATCGTGGCGGCAGCAGTTGTGCTGGCCTTGTTCCTGTGGCCCCGCATCCTCTCGGCGGGGGCGGCCCACACGGACTGGACGCGCCAGGAGGCCCAGCGCTTCATTGCGGACTATCAGGCCGAGAGCGGGAAAGCGTTGGACGAGAAACGGGTCTGTTGGGACCTGGCCTATCTGGATCTCATTGGTATTCAGCCCACCTCCATCTCCGGCGAGCGGGATGGACGGGTCGTCTACGCGCATCAGATCGATTTGGACAACGGAAGACAATATGTGGAATATGTTGATGTGAAAATGATGTGGCACGGTACGGCCCAGTATCACATTACAGACAACAGGCAGGCTGATAACCTGATGATAAAATATCCCTGGGGCGGAATGAAGATCGACGGCCAGATGTTTTTCTGAGTCGTTGCGGACGGGAAACACTATGAACGTGCATGTATCCTACGGTATCGTCGACAAACTGCTCACCCTCGCTGCGGTCCTGTTCCAGCTGGCAGTGCTGGCTTTGATCGCTTATGCCGTCAGCTGGGTGGTCGTTCGTCTGTTCCGTCTGGAACGGACGAAGCGGACGCTGGGCAAGGTTTTTGTGCCGTGTCTGGCGGCGGTGTTTGTGGGCCTGGCGGTCTGGGTGCAGAATCCCATCGTCTCCTGCCCAGCGGAATTACAGTCGCGCTTCACCCCGGAGATGCGGCAGGAGGCGGTGGCGTTGCAAAAGGGCTTTGTGTATTTCCCGTTTTTTACGGCGAAGATCACCGTGAAAGATATCCAGGAGGACGGTGTGGTGACGATTGAATCTCTCTATCTCTTTGTGTTGGCTCGCGATGAGGTGGCGTTCGGTGGGCCGGATGGACCGGAGGTCGTGGAGAAGCTCAACCTCATTTGGTGAATACGATTTACCGATACGGAGAGATTGCAGTAGGTGGCCCTCATCCGACCCGGCTTGAGCCGGGCCACCTTCCCCCTCGGGGAAGGCCCTGCCTACGCGGCATAAATTTGCGGTGCTGCACTTTTTTGTGATGAATAGTATCGCCCAAAGCCTTCCCCTGGGGGGAAGGTGGACGCGAAGCGGACGAATGAGGGCCACCTACCGCAAGCAGTCCGTCGTGTACCAACGTACCCGCGCCCAACGCGGAACCACCGATCAAATTTATCTGGCGCAGCCAGATACCACCCCCGGCAGGAGTCTGCCGGGGCTTCTTGTTTCCTCGCCCCTTGACATCCCCGCCCCCTGGCCTTACAATAATAGAAAATTCTGTCGCGCGGTCGCCCCTGGGTGAGCGCAGAAGGGGAGTGACCTATGGACTATCAGGTAAAAATGGTCTACGAACAGGCAGATGTGGCCGCGCTGGTGCGGACGCTGGACTATCGCCGCCGCCCGGACCGCAACACCCGCCGGGCGATGAAGATCGCCGGGCCGATCTTCGGCGTGCTGCTCATCGCAGTGGCGGCCAGCGTGATCGTGGGAACGGTGTCGATCGGGGCCTTTGTTCCGGCGACGTTTGTCTCCATCCTGATCTCGGCAGCGACGCTGCTGGGCGGCGTGGCGCTGATCCGCCGGGGCGACACCCGCGGCATGGAGCGCCGGTCCTGGAAGAAATACCCCAACAAGGGCATGACCGTCACTTATACGTTTTTTGACGACCACTTTGAAGAAGAGGACGAGGCGTCCGGCCTGAGCAAGTTCCAGTACATCAGCATCAGGACCGCCAACGAGGACGAGGGCCACTTTTTCCTCTTCGCCACCAACAACGCCGGCCACATGCTGCGGAAGGACAGCTTCGTGGTGGGCGACCCGGAGACCTTTGCCGCGTTCATCCAAAAAAAGTCCGCCGTCCGCATGGACCCGGTGGAAGCCTGACGAAGGAGAGAGCACCATGAGTATTTTTAACAACAAGAGCATCTTAGCCTGGCTGCAATATTTTTCCGAAAACACCGACATCGACCTGGCCACCGTCCGCATCCTGGACATCACCGGCTCCGACCGGAACCTGATGCCTGCCGTGCACGCCAACCCCTCCGTGCTGGTCTTCACCGACGGCAACCACCCCGAAGTGTTTTACAACATGTGGGACGAGGGCATGGGTGACTGCGAGGTTTGGTATAATGAAGGCTCCGAGCCAACCGGCCCCATGAAGCACAACCTGCTGTCTGAAATGATCGACCGGGGCGTGAACGTCTCCGCCGCCATGCTCATCAACAACCCCCACGCCCACAGCGCCTATCGCATCGGCCTGGACAACAGCAGCTTTTCCCCCGGCACCATCCGCTATGTGGACCCGGAGATCCGTGCCGTCATCCTGAAAAAGCTGAACCTGGACGAGAACGAGACCATCTGCTGCGTCTCCGGCGAGAGCATCGCCGTGGAGGCCGCCATCGCCGTGAAGCGGGGCAATGTCGTCGCTGTGGAGTATAAGCCCGGCGACTTCCAGACCATGGAGGAGAACCTGGTCCGCTTCGGCCTGCGCAACGTCCTCATCGTGGACGACATGGAGAGCTACTCCCACCGCTGGCCCGTGCCGGACGTGGCCTTTTTGGTCGCCTCCCCCAAGCTGGAGACGGAGCTGAAGACCCTGGTCCATGTCAACCCCAAGATCCGCGTGGTCATCTACACCCTGGAGTTCAGCTTTATGAGCCGCATCCCCGGCATGCTCTGGGACAACGGGATCAAGCCCACGGAAGTGATGAAGCTGGAGGTCTCCAAGCTCGGCCGCAAGGACGAGATCGAGGTCCAGCCCGCCCCTTGGATCTTCTCCGGTCAGGCCGGCCTGGACGAAGCGTAAGCTTTCCTGCAAAAACGCTACAAAATGACGAAAAATCCCCCTGTTTTTTTGGAAAACAGGGGGATTTTGGCCTTGACAAGCGCTTTTTCTGCGCCTATAATAGCCTCAATCAAACAGCCAACCACAAAAGCAATGATGGAGACAGTAAGCTCCGCGGAACCCCTCAGCGATTCGGGGACAGTGTAAGCCCGAAGGTAGTAGCGCGGAAGCCTGAAGATCCCTCCTGAGCTGCAGGCCCAACGAGATGATTCCAGTAGGCCCTGCCGGATTCCCCCGTTAGCAGGAGCGCGTATGTTGGTACGCAGGTAACAGGTGGTACAGCGAAGGAATTGTTATGGCCTTCGTCCTTTTACTGAGGACGGAGGCTTTTTTTGTTGTCTTCCGCCCAACTAGTTCCCACAGGGAGGTTTATAGATACGATGAAAGAAAACGGATTGATCGAGTTCCGCTGGCACGGCCGCGGCGGTCAGGGGGCCAAGACCGCCTGCCTGCTTCTGGCTGACGCCGCGTTCTGCTCCGGCAAATACGTCCAGGGCTTTCCTGAGTACGGCCCGGAGCGCATGGGCGCCCCCATCACCGCCTACAACCGCATCAGCGACGTGCGGTGCAGCGTCCACTGCAACATTGAAAACCCGGATTATGTCGTCGTCGTGGACGAGACGCTGCTGGACAGCGTGGACGTGACCCACGGCCTGTCCCCGGAGGGGGCCGTGATCGTGAACACCGCCCACAGCCCCGCCCAGATCCGCGAAAAGCTCCGGGGCTGGCAGGGGAGAGTATGCACCATCGATGCCCGCCGCATCTCCGAGGAGACGCTGGGCAAAAACTTCCCCAACACCCCCATGCTGGCCGCCGCCGTCAAAGTCAGCGGCGTGCTGGAGGAGGCAAAGTTCAAGAAAGACATGGAGGACAGCTTCCATCACAAATTCGCCACGAAGCCCCAGGTCGTCGCCGGCAACATGGCCGCCCTGGTCCAGGCGTGGGAGGAGGTACAGGCAGGATGATCCGACGCGCAAAAGACATTGATGAACACACCCCCTGGCAGGAGATGACCCCCGCCGGAGAGGTCTACGAAGCCGCCACCGCCCGCTACGTCAACACCGGCGCCTGGCGCACCGACACCCCCGTGCTGGACGCGGAGAAATGTCGCAGCTGCCTGCTCTGCGTGCCCTTCTGCCCCGACAGCTCCCTGCCGGTGCAGGACGGCAAGCTGGTGGGCATCGATTACCACCACTGCAAGGGCTGCGGCATCTGCGCCACAGTCTGTCCCTTCGGGGCGATCACGGTAAAGGAGGGCGGACAGCCATGAATTACAACGAACGTCTTTCCGGCAACGAGGCCATCGCCTTTGCCATGAAGCAGATCGACCCCGACGTGATGGCGGCCTTCCCCATCACCCCCTCCACCGAGATCCCCCAGTATTTCGCCCAATACGTCGCCAACGGGGAAGTGAACACCGAGTTCGTCCCCGTGGAATCCGAGCACAGCTCGATGTCCGCCTGCATCGGCGCGGAGGCCGCCGGGGCGCGGGCCATTACGGCCACGTCCTCTGCGGGCCTGGCCCTGATGTATGAGATGATGTATGTGGCGGCCTCCTGCCGCCTGCCCATCACCCTGGCCTGCGTCAACCGCGCCCTGTCCGGCCCCATCAACATCAACAACGACCACTCCGACTCCATGGGCATCCGGGATGCGGGCTGGATCCAGATCTACGCGGAGAACAACCAGGAGGCCTATGACAATTTCCTCCAGGCCATGCCCATCGGCGAGTCCCCAGAGGTCCGCCTGCCCGTGATGATCTGTCAGGACGGCTTCATCACCAGCCACGCCCTGGAAAACATCGTCCTGCTGGACACCGATTCTGTCAAGCAGTTCGTGGGTGAGTACCATCCGGAGCACTACCTGCTCAAGGAAGAAAACCCCCTGGCCGTCGGCCCCTATGACCTGGGCTGCCACTACATGGAGCACAAGGTCCAGCAGGCCGAGGCCATGAAGCAAGCCAAGGCCCGCATCCTGGAGGTGGCCAAGCAGTTCGAGGCCCTGACCGGCCGGAAGTATGGCCTGTTTGAGGAATATCAGATGGAGGACGCAGAAGTGGCCGTCCTGCTCATCGGCTCCTCTGCCGGCACCGCCAAGGCCGCGGTGGACCAGCTGCGGAAGGCCGGCGTGAAGGCCGGTCTCATTAAAATTCGTGTCTTCCGCCCCTTCCCGGCGGAGGAGCTGGCCCAGGCTTTGGCCCACGTGAAGGTCCTGGCTATTCTAGACAAGGCCGAGAGCTTTTCCGCCAACGGCGGGCCGCTCTTCTCCGAGGTCCGCGGGGCACTGTATGACCTGGAACACCGCCCCCGCACCGTGGGCTATGTCTACGGCCTGGGCGGCCGTGACATCACGCCGGAACACTTCAAAGACATCTACGCCCGCCTGACGGACATCGCCAACGGCGGGGAGCTTGGCCCGGTCTACACCCACCTGGGCCAGAGGGGGTAAGCAGTCATGGAAGAAAGAACCTATCATTTCAAAAAAACGCTGGAGAAAAAAGAGCGTTTCGTAGGCGGTCACCGCCTCTGCGCCGGGTGCGGCGCAGGCATCGCTGTCCGGGGTGTGCTGCGGGCCTTGAAGGAAGAGGACCGTGCCGTGATCGGCAACGCCACCGGCTGCTTGGAAGTCAGCTCCTTCCTCTACCCCTACACGGCCTATGAGGACAGTTACATCCACACCGCCTTTGAGTGCGCCGGCTCTACCATGTCCGGCGTGGAGGCGGCCTACAACGCCCTCAAGCGCAAGGGAACGGTCCAGGGCGAGGTCAAGTTCATCACCTTCGGCGGCGACGGCGGCACCTATGACATCGGCTTCCAGTCCCTCTCCGGGGCCATGGAGCGCGGCCATGACCTGACCTACGTCTGCTACGACAACGAGGCCTATATGAACACCGGCATCCAGCGCTCCTCCTCCACCCCTCGCTTTGCCAAGGCGACAACGTCCCCTGTGGGCACCGTGATCCCCGGCAAGACCCAGAACAAGAAGAACCTGACCGATATCATCGCCGCCCACAACGTCCCTTACGTGGCGCAGACGACCTTCATCGGCAACTTCCGGGACCTGTACACCAAGGCAAAGAAAGCCATCTACACCCCCGGCCCCAGCTTCCTGAACGTGATGTCCCCCTGCCCCAGAGGGTGGGAGTACCCCACAGAGAAGCTGCCTGAGATCTGCAAGCTGGCCGTGGAGACCTGCGTCTGGCCCCTCTTTGAGGTCATCGACGGCGTGTGGCACCTGAGCTACGAGCCCAAGCAGAAGCGCCCGGTGGAAGAATACCTCCGGATGCAGGGCCGCTTCCGCCACATGTTCAAGCCCGGCAACGAGTGGATGATCGAGGCCGTGCAGCAGAATGTGGATGAGAACTGGGAGAAGCTGCTCAACCGCTGCAACCAGTGAGTCCTAATAACAAGATATAGAATCTCCGCCCCGGTTTGCTTCGGCAAGCCGGGGCTTTTTGCATCTCCCATTGCAATCCGGGTTTGCCTATGCTATGATGAAGAAAATATTCCAGGAGGAACTGGTATGGATCTATGCAACCCCAAAGAGATCAAGGCCCTGCTGGGCCGCCATGGGTTTCGGTTTTCCAAGCAGATGGGCCAGAATTTTCTGATCCAGCCCTGGGTGCCCCGGCAGACGGCAGAGGCCTCCGGGGCTGGCCCCGGCATCGGCGTGCTGGAGATCGGACCCGGCATCGGCCCGCTGACCGCCCAGCTGGCCCAGCTGGGGGAGAAGGTCGTGTCGGTAGAGCTGGACCGGACACTGCTTCCCATTCTGGCCGAGACGATGGCGGACTACGACAACGTGGAGATCGTGCCAGGGGACATCTTAAAGACGGACATCCCCGCCCTCTGCCGGGAGAAACTGGCGGGCCTGCGGGCGGTGGCCTGCGCAAACCTACCCTATAACATCACCACCCCGGTCATCACGGCTCTGCTCCAGGCGGGCTGTTTCGCGTCCGTGACGGTGATGATTCAAAAAGAGGTGGCCCAGCGCATCTGCGCCCAGGCGGGGACGGCCCAATACGGGGCCTTTACGCTCCTGTGCCAGTATTACGCCGACTGCGAGCTGCTGTATGATGTGCCCCCCTCCTGCTTCCTGCCCGCCCCGAAGGTTACGTCCTCCGTCATCCGCATGACGGTCCGGGGCAAGCCACCGGTGGAAGTGCCCGACGAGACGCTGTTTTTCCAGGTGGTCCGGGCGGCTTTTGCCCAGCGGCGGAAGACTTTGGTCAACGCTTTGTCCACTTTGTTGGGCAAAGATGTGGATAAGTCAACCATCAAATCGCTTATTTGCGCCTGCAATTTGACCGAGACAGTCCGTGGAGAACGGCTCAGTTTTGCGGACTTTGCCGAATTAACGCAGAAAATCGTTAAATTGCGACAGAAGTGAAAAATTCACGCTTGCATAAAAAGTTGCACGGCGCTATAATGTTAACAGCTAAGGGTGGCTCGAAGGAGGGCAATTCACATGGAATTAACAAAAAATAAGGCTGTGCTGGACTGGATCGACCAGCAGGTCAAGCTAACCCAGCCGAAAGAAGTCATTTGGATCGACGGAAGCGAGGCACAGCTGGAAGAGCTGCGGAAGGAAGCCTGCGCCACCGGCGAGATCTACAAGCTCAACCAGGAGAAACTGCCCGGTTGTTATCTCCACCGCTCGGACCCCAGCGACGTGGCCCGCGTGGAGAGCCGGACCTTCATCTGCTGCAAAAAGCAGGAGGATGCAGGCCCCACCAACAACTGGATGGATCCCCAGGAAATGTACGCCAAGCTGAACAAGCTCTATGACGGCTCGATGAAAGGGAAGACGATGTATGTCATCCCCTACTGCATGAGTGTGGTAGGCTCTCCCTTCGCCAAGTACGGCATCGAGCTGACCGATTCCATTTATGTGGTGCTGAACATGGCCATCATGACCCGCGTGGGCACGAAGGCCGCGGCTTACTTAGACGAAAACTTCATCAAGGGCCTCCACGCCAGGGGGACCCTGGACCCCGAAGAGCGGTATATCGTTCAATTCCCTGAGGACAACGTCATCATGTCCATCAATTCCGGCTATGGCGGCAACGTGCTCCAGGGCAAGAAGTGCTTTGCTCTGCGCATCGCCTCCAACCTGGGCCGTCAAGAGGGCTGGCTGGCCGAGCACATGCTCATCCTGGGCGTGCAGAACCCCCAGGGCGAGGTGCGGTACATCACCGGCGCCTTCCCCTCTGCCTGCGGCAAGACCAACCTGGCCATGCTCATTCCCCCCGAGGGCTACCAGAAGAACGGCTGGAAGTGCTGGTGCGTGGGCGACGACATCGCCTGGATCCGTCCCGGTGCCGACGGCCGCCTGTGGGCCGTGAACCCCGAAAAGGGCTTCTTCGGCGTGGCCCCCGGCACCAACGCCAAGTCCAACCCCAACGCCCTGGAGACCACCAAGAAGGGGACCATCTTCACCAACGTGGCCCTGAACCTGGACGACGACACCGTGTGGTGGGAGAAGCTGGACAAGAATCCCCCCCACCATGCCCTGGACTGGAAGGGCAACCCCTGGAGCCCCGACACCGCCGAGGGCCCCGCTGCCCACCCCAACTCCCGCTTCACCGCACCGGCAGAGAACTGCCCCTGCATCTCCCCGGAGTTTGAGAACCCCCACGGTGTGCCCATCTCCGCCATCATCTTCGGCGGCCGCCGGGCCAAGACCGCGCCCCTGGTCTATCAGTCCCGCGACTGGCAGCACGGCGTGTTCGTCGGCTCCGTGATGGCCTCCGAGAAGACCGCCGCCGCCGAGGGCAAGGTCGGCGAGACCCGCCGCGACCCCATGGCCATGCTGCCCTTCTGCGGCTACCACATGGGCGACTACTGGCAGCACTGGCTGGACATGGAGAAGTCCGTGCCCCACCTGCCCAAGATCTTCAACGTCAACTGGTTCCGCACCGACGACAACGGCGAGTTCATCTGGCCCGGCTTCGGCGAGAACCTGCGCGTGGTCGAGTGGATCCTGAAGCGCTGCTTCGACGAGGCCGATGCCCGCGAGACCGAGATCGGCTACCTGCCCAAGGTCGAGGACATTAACCTCGACGGCATCGACGTGGATCCGGACACCCTGGCCGGTCTGCTCTCCGTGGACCGCGACCTGTGGAAGCAGGAGACGGAGGGCATTCACGAGTTCTACGCCAAGTTCGGCGACAAGCTGCCCAAGGCCCTGGCCGAGGAACTGGCCGGTCTGGAGGAGCGCTTGAAGGACTAAGGGTCTTGTCCTGTCCCTCCGTTTGACACAGAACCCCAAAATCGACAAAAGCCGCTGGCCGGAACCCCGGTCAGCGGCTTTTCTGCCCTTGTGCTGGGCCGAGACCCTGTGGTATAATAAACTACTATCCGCCGCACCCTGGGAAGGAGGGAAGCCCGTGCGCATCTTAGGCATCGACCCCGGCTACGCCATCGTCGGCTTTGGCATTCTGGAGGCGGACCGGGGGCAGGTGAAGCTCCTGGGCTGCGGGGCCATCAACACCCCGGCGGGGGTGCCCATGCCCCAGCGGCTGCTCCAGATTCAGGAGGATCTGGAGACGCTGATCCGCCAGTTTTCCCCGGAGGTCATGGCCATCGAAGAGCTCTTCTTCAACACCAACGTGACCACCGGCATCGGCGTGGCCCAGGCCCGTGGGGTCATTTTGATGACCGCCGCCAAGCTGGGGGTCCACATCTTTGAATACACCCCCAGCCAGGTCAAGCAGGCGGTAGTGGGCTACGGCAAGGCAGAAAAGCGTCAGGTCATGGACATGACCAAGCGTATTTTACACCTTTCCGCCGTCCCCAAGCCGGATGATGCGGCGGACGCGGTGGCCATCGCCCTCTGCCACGCCCGCTCCCACACCTCCCGGCTGACCCGGTTTGGGTTGTAAAAACCGGGCATCTCGCAAAGGAGATCGACTGTTTCATGTTTTACTATCTCAAGGGCATCGCGGCCCACGTCGCCCCCAACTTAGCCGTCATCGACTGCGGGGGCGTGGGGTACGCCTGCCGGACCACCAGCTACACCCTCTCCGCCCTGCAAGTGGGGCAGGAGGCCAAGCTATACACCCATCTCAACGTTCGGGAGGACGCCATGGAGCTCTATGGCTTCGCCACGGAAAACGAGAAGAATTGCTTCCAAATGCTCATCAGCGTGTCCGGGGTCGGCCCGAAGGCCGCCCTGTCCATTCTCTCTGCCAACACCCCGGAGGGGCTGGCCACGGCCATCATTACGGGCAATGAAAAGGCCCTCACCGTGGCCCCCGGCGTCGGCAAAAAAATTGCCCAGCGGGTCCTCTTAGAGCTGAAAGACAAGCTGGCCAAGGGCCAGCTCCCTGCCGCCGGGGAGAGCTACGGCGGCAGCGGCCTGACCGTCATTCCCCAGGACAAGACCTCGGAGGCCACCGCCGCCCTGGCCGTGCTGGGCTATGGTCCGGCGGAGATCAACATGGCCCTGAAGGGCTTGGACCTGGCGGCCCTGTCCCTGGAGGACATCGTGCGCCAGGCCCTGAAAAAAATGCTGAAATGATCGCGTAACAGAAAGGGGGAAGGACCATGAGCATCGACTTTTCTCAGGAGGAGACCCAGCAGCCCCTGCTGTCCACCGCCCACCTGGGGGAGGACGAGGGAGAGCTGTCTCTGCGTCCCCGAAAGCTGACGGAATACATCGGCCAGGAAAAGGCCAAGGAGAACCTCTCGATCTTCATCGACGCGGCCAAGCTGCGGGGGGAGCCTCTGGACCATGTGCTGCTCCACGGCCCCCCAGGCCTGGGCAAGACGACGCTCTCCGGCATCATCGCCAACGAGATGGGCGTCAACCTGCGGGTGACCTCCGGCCCGGCCATTGAAAAGCCGGGGGATCTGGCCGCGCTGCTGACCAACCTCAGCGAGAACGACATCCTCTTTGTGGATGAGATCCATCGCCTGAACCGGTCCGTGGAAGAAATTTTATACCCGGCCATGGAGGACTTTGCCATCGACATCATCATCGGCAAAGGCCCCTCGGCCAACTCCATCCGCTTGGATCTGCCCCACTTTACCCTCATCGGGGCGACCACGCGGGCGGGACAGCTCTCCGCCCCCTTGCGGGACCGCTTCGGTGTCCTGCTGCGCTTGGAGCTATATACCCCGGCGGAGCTGGCCCAGATCGTTACCCGCAGCGCGGGCATTTTGGGCGTCCCCATTGAGGACGCCGGGGCAGCGGAGATCGCCAAACGCGCCAGAGGGACGCCGCGGATCGCCAACCGCCTCCTGCGCCGGGTGCGGGACTTTGCCCAGGTGCGGGCCGGGGGGGTCATCACCCAACCCGTGGCGGACCAGGCGCTGACGGCGCTGGAAGTGGATCACTTAGGGCTGGACTCCGTGGACCGGCGGATGCTCCGCAGTATCATCGACCACTACGGCGGCGGCCCCGTTGGGCTGGAGACCTTGGCTGCGACCGTAGGGGAGGAGGCCGTGACCCTGGAGGATGTGTACGAGCCTTATCTCATGCAGATGGGCTTCCTCACCCGCACCCCCAGGGGGCGCTGCGTCACCCGCTTGGCCTACGAGCACCTGGGTCTGCCCTTCCAGGGGCAGGAGCAGCTGTCTCTCTGAGCGGCTCTTTCGTTTGCTAAACTGCTTGCAAAAGAAAATAAAGCATGGCAGATAGATAGGAAAATTGACAAAAAAACGCGGGAAAAAATTGAAAATTTCAATGAAGCTGATAATTTGCTTGACTTTTCCCGCTTGGTACTTTATAATAAAAATGAAAAATCTATGACCAATGAATCTGGGAAAAATAGCAGTTATACCGATGAGAGCTTGTGCGCTCAGGCCGCCGCAGGCGACCGCACCGCGGAAGAGACGTTAGTCCACCGACACACGCGCCTGGTCCGCATGTGCGCCCGCCCCTTCTTTTTGGCAGGGGGGGACAGCGAAGATCTCATCCAAGAGGGGATGATCGGCCTCCTCACGGCCATCCGGGAGTATGACCCCAGCCGGGGTGCCCGGTTCCGCACCTTCGCCGCCACCTGCGTCCGCCGCCGCCTCATCTCGGTGGTCCGGGCTGCCGCAGGCGGAAAGCACACCCCTCTCAACGAATCCGTTTCTCTTGATCCTTCCCTCGTTTTGGCTCACCAGGATCTCCAAGGCTTTGGCACCGCGTCTCTCCAGGGCAACCCAGAGGACGCTGTCATCCACGCGGAAGATCTCAGCGCGTTGGAGGAGGCGATCCGAACGGGACTGACCGGCCTGGAGGCCCAGGTCCTGACCCTCTACCTAGAGGGCCTGTCTTACCGGGAGATCGCAGAAGAGGTCCATCGGTCCACCAAGGCAGTGGACAACGCTGTGCAGCGCGTTCGGCGCAAAGTGGCACAGTACCTATCCCACGGCGAACCCAGCAAAAGCTGATCGCATATATCTGGCCCAGTGAAGGAAGCTGGGCGACAAAGTCAAAGAGAGGGTTACAGCATGTACGAAGACAAGACTTTAGTATGCAAAGAATGCGGCAATGAGTTCGTGTTCTCCGCCGGTGAACAGGAGTTCTATGCAGAGCGCGGCTTCCAGAACGAGCCCCAGCGCTGCAAGGCCTGCCGTGACGCCCGCAAGGCTGCTTCCCGCGGCCCCCGCGAGTATTTCACCGCAGTGTGCGCCTCCTGCGGCGGCGAAGCAAAGGTTCCCTTCGAGCCTAAGTCTGACCGCCCCGTGTATTGCAGCGAGTGCTTTGCTCGGATGAGAGAAGCGTAATTTACCATAAATTATGCCCCATGAGCGGCGCCAGGTTTCTGGCGCCGCTTTTTGTGCGCTCCTTCCTCTTGCAAACTGCCGCCGGGCGGACTATACTGGAGCCAACCAAACCTTATTGTCATAGAGAAGGAGAGAGATCCACGATGGACCTTCTGAAAAAATTTTTGGGCCGAAAGAAGCGGGAGAGAGCAGCCCCCTTCTGCACGGCCGTCATCGTTGCGGCGGGCACGGCCTCCCGGATGCAGGGCATCGACAAGATCCTCTGCCCCATGGGAAACTATCCGCTGCTGCTGTATACCCTCATCCCGTTTCAAAACTCCGATTCCGTGGATGAGATCGTCATCGTGACGCGGGAGGACCTGATGCTCCCCATCGGGGACCTCTGCCGCCGGGAGGGGATGCACAAGGTCACCCGCATCGTCAAGGGCGGGGCCAGCCGCACGGAGTCCGTGCTGGAGGGCTTACACGCCGCCGACCCCAAGGCGGACCTCGTGGCCATCCACGACGGGGCACGGCCCTTCCTGCCGCCGGAGGTCTTGGAACACACCATTGAGACCGCCCGAACACGGGGGGCGGCCGCCCCGGCCATCCCGGTGAAGGATACGATCAAGGTGGCCAAGGACGGCATCGTCCAAGCCACGCCGGACCGCTCCGCCCTCTTTGCCGTCCAGACCCCCCAGGTCTTTGAGATCGGCCTCATCCAAGGGGCCTTGGCCCACGCCTTGGAGGAGGGGGCGGTCCTCACCGACGACTGCTCCGCCGTGGAGCGCATCGGCTTTCCCGTCTGCCTCACCCAGGGCAGCGAGGATAACTTGAAGATCACGACCCCCAGAGACCTCACCTGGGGTGAAGCCATTTTGGCGGAAAGGATGCGGTGAAGCACGGATGCGCATTGGACATGGATACGACGTACACCGGCTGGTCACAGGCCGGAAGCTGATCTTAGGCGGGGTAGACATCCCTCACGCCTTCGGCCTGCTGGGCCACTCGGACGCAGATGTCGTCACCCACGCCCTCATGGACGCGCTGCTGGGCGCGGCGGCGCTGGGGGACATCGGCCGCCACTTCCCGGATACCGACCCCGCCTACGCCGGGGCCAACAGCCTGGGTCTCTTAGGCCACGTTATGGCCCTGTTGGCCCAGGAGGGCTGGCGGGTGGAGAACGCGGACGTGACGATCTTGGCCCAAAAGCCCAAGCTGAAGGACCACATCCCCCAGATGGTCCAGAATTACGCCCGCGTCATGGGCCTGCCCGTGACGGCCATCAACGTCAAAGCCACCACGGAAGAGGGCCTGGGCTTTACCGGCACCGAGCAGGGCATCGCCGCCCACGCCGTGGTCCTGCTGGAGACCCTGGAGACCTGAGTCGACACGAAACGCAGAAAAGGAACCTTTGCTCCTCCCGCGCATACACTGGTGCGGGAGGAGCTTTTTTATGATGGTTTATCTCATTATGTGCCGGTCCCTGACCTACGCCCAGCGGGTAGCCAACGCCCTGGAACGGGGAGGCATCCCGGCCCGCATCCTCCGGTCCCCGGAGGAGCTCTCTCCGGCTGGGTGCAGCTATTCGGTGAAGATCGCCCAGCGGAACCTGGCCCGCGCCCTGACCATCCTGCACGGGGCGCGGCTGCCCTATCTGGGCATCTATGTGAATTCGGCGGGATATGGCTACCAGGAGGTGACGCCGTGATCTATTTAGACAGCGCCGCCACCACCCTGCAAAAGCCCCCGTCTGTCCCTAAGGCCGTGGCCCAGGCCCTGGCCACCATGACCAGCCCCGGCCGGGGCAATTACGGCCCGGCGGCGCGGGCATCTCAGACCCTCCTGGCCTGCCGGGAGGCCGCCGCCGAGCGCTTCCGGGTGGGCCAGCCGGAGCGGGTCGTTCTGACGTTCAACGCCACCCACGGGCTGAATATCGCCGTGCGCTCTTTGATCAAGCCGGGGCAGACCGTGGTCCTCTCTGGCTACGAGCACAACGCCGTGACCCGCCCCTTGGCCATGATCCCCGGCGTGCGGGTCAAACTGGTCAAGGCCCCGCTCTTCCGCCCGGACCTCTTTCTGGAGGAGTTCGAGCGGCAGCTGACGGGGGAGGTGGACGCGGCCATCTTCACCCACGTCTCCAACGTCTTCGGCTACGCCCTGCCGATGGAGCAGGCCGCCGCCCTGTGTCGGCGGAATGGGGTGCCGTTTTTGGTGGATGCGTCCCAATCTGCCGGGGTCTTGCCGGTCCCGATGGACGGGTGGGGCGCGGAGTTTATCGCCATGCCGGGGCACAAGGGACTGTACGGCCCCCAGGGCACGGGCCTGCTCCTGTGCCGGGAGAGCGGGACGCCTCTGCTGGCCGGGGGCACGGGCAGTCTCTCCCGCCAGGCGGAGATGCCGCCCTTTCTGCCCGACCGGTTGGAAGCCGGGACCCACAACGTCCCCGGCGCAGCGGGTCTGCTGGCGGGTCTGCGGTTTCTGCGCAAGCGGGGGCTGGAGTCCATTCGCCGCCAGGAGGCGGCCCTCATCCGCCAGGCGGCGGAGGGGCTTTCCCGGCTGCCGGAGGTCCAGGTCTATGCCGCCCAGGGGGCGGGGGTCCAGACAGGGGTCCTGTCCTTCCGCTTGCCGCAGAAGGACCCCGGCTGGGTGGCGGAGGCGCTCAGCCGCCGGGGCATCGCCGTCCGGGCGGGGCTGCATTGCGCTCCCTTGGCCCACGCCACCGGGGGCACGGAGCAAACCGGGACGGTCCGCGTCAGCGTCTCTGCCTTCAACACCAGCCGGGAGATCACGGCCTTTCTGGCAGCCATGCAGGCCCTGGTATAAAACGCCCCAGGGTTGTGCTTGACCAACCTGGGGGGGATGGCCTATACTAGGGGAAACTGAGCAGGTACCCGGCCCAAGGGCCTATGCGTGCCGGGCCGACAGGCAGCGGAACAACACAAACACTGGCATCCGCGGGACAGTAGCGATTCTTTGATGATACGTCCTGCGGGTGCCTTTTTCGGCTCTTTTGCAGGAGAGGAGGCAGAAACCATGCGGCAAGAAACAGACGAACAAAAACAGCGGGCGGCCATTGGCAAACGGGCAGGTCTTGTGGGCCTGCTGTGCAACTTTCTGTTGGCCGGAGGAAAGCTGGCAGTGGGGACGCTGGCGGCGTCCATGGCCATTTTTGCAGACGGCCTGAACAATTTATCCGACGGGGCCAGCTCTTTGGTCACGCTCCTGGGCTTCAAGCTGGGGGAGCGCCCGGCGGACCCGGAGCATCCCTACGGTCATGCCCGGTATGAGTACCTGGCGGCTCTGACCGTGGCGGTGATGATCCTGGTCATCGGCGTGGAGCTGGCGAAAAGCTCCCTGCATAAGATCCTGAACCCGGCCCCCATCGCCTTCTCCTGGCTGATGCTGGCGGTGCTGGTGGGGTCGATCCTGGTGAAAGCCTGGATGATGTTCTTTTACAAGAAGCAGGGGAAGAAGATCAACTCCACCACCCTCTTGGCGGCCGCAGAGGACAGCCGCAACGATGTGCTGACCACCGCCGCCGTGCTGGCCGCTGTGCTGGTCGAGAAGCTCAGCGGGTGGCAGATCGACGGCATCATGGGCATTTTAGTCGCGGCCTTCATCCTCTTCAGCGGGGCAAAGCTGGCTAAGGAGACCCTCTCCCCGCTCCTGGGGGAGGGAGCCACGAAGGAGTTGGCGCAGCAGGTCACGGCGTACATCAAGAGCTTTCCCCTGGTCCTGGGCTGCCACGACCTGATGGTCCACGACTACGGCCCCGGCTGCCGCTACGCCAGCCTGCACGTAGAGCTGGACAGCCGGGAGGACCCCATGGCCTGCCATGAGCTGATCGACGACATGGAGCGGGGCTGCCTGAAAGAGCTGGGCATCCATCTGGTCATCCACTATGACCCGCTCATCACCGACGACGCAGAGCTCAACCGCCTCCAGCAGCTGGTGGAGACGCTCCTGAAGGTGCGGGACCCGAACATCAGCATCCACGACTTCCGCCTGCGCCACCAGGAGGACCGGTTGGACCTGAGCTTCGACATCGTCCTGCCCCCCAAGCTCTGGGGCCAGGAGGACAGCATCCGGGCCTCGCTGGAGCAAGCCCTGGACAAACTGGAGGGCAAGCCCTATCACCTGGACGTGACCTTCGATCTGGGGGATGTTTGCCAGGACGCCTGATTATATGATTATAATGCGAAAAAACGACCCTGCACCATAGCGCGGCATGCTGCGCGGTGGTGCAGGGTCGTTTGTCATTGCCCTGATTTACTGGAGGGTGAAGAGTTGCCGGGTGTTCGGGTCCGCCATGCGGACGAGCACGGCGGCGACCTCGGCGCGGGTAATGGCGGCGTTGGGGCGGAAGGTGCCCTTGCTGTCGCTGCCCGCTAAGATCCCGGCCCGGTAGAGCTTGTAGATGCCCGTGTCCGAGCGATACACGTCGGGGATGGCCCCGTTTGCCACGGTGTTGACTGCGGGCAGAGCAGCGTCCGGCAGGGCCTTGGCCAGGATGGAGGCGAACTCCTGCCGGGTCAAGGTGGCGTTCATGTTGGCCGGGGCGGAGGTGATGATCTTCTGGCTGATGGCGTAGTCGCTGTACGCCTTGTACCAGGGATTCGTGTTGGCAAAGCTCGCGCTGCCGGACACATAGAGCTTCCGCAGCCGGGCGGCCAGGGTGATGGCCTGGGCGTTGGTGATCTGGTCGTTGGGCTTGAACTTCTTCGTCTCCACGCCGTCCATGAGGCCGTAGCGGTAGGCGGAGACCACAGCGCTGTAGTACCAGGAGTTGCTGGAGACGTCTTTGAAGTTGTTGTTGTAGGTCTTTGTCTTGGTCAGGCTCCGGCCCGCTTCGTCCCACTTGGCCACCAGCGTGTGGCCGTAGGTACTCTTGAGCTTGGTGCCGTTGGTGACCAGCTCCTTGCCCACGGCGGTGTACCAGCCCAGGAACGCTGCCTTGGAGCGGACGGGGGTGGGCAGGTCATAGGTCGTCCCCTTGGTGACGAACTTCGTGCCGGGGGAGACGCTGCCGCCGTTGGCGTTGAAGGTGATGGTCAGGGAGTTGGCCTTCACGGTGAAGATCTGCCAGTCGGAGTTGCTGTACGTCCAGTTGTTGGCGTTGGCCGACTGGACCCGCACCCGGTAGGTCCCGGCGGGCAGGGTGTCCATGGCGTAGGGAGAGGCGGCGTAGAAGTACGTCTTGTAGTTGGACTTCCAGGTGCCGTTGCTCTGCTTCTGGTCCACATAGATGTTGTAGTGGGTCGCCATGGTGGAGGAGGACCAGGAGACGGCAATGCGGTCGCCGTCGCCATAGGTAGCGGAGAGTTTATTGACCGTCGGTGCTTCGGGGTTTGCCAGCTCCGAGAGGATGGTATCCTTGGCAGCTGTGTTGGCCTTGAAGTAGATGAGGCCGCCGATGGTCCCGTCGTACTCCGACAGCAGGCGCTTGGAGGCTGCGCCGGGGTCGTAGAGCTGGGCATCGCCCGTGACGGTCTTGGCCACAGCCACGAAATGTCCGCTGTTTTTCACGCGGGCGATGACGTGGTATCCCCGGCTTCTCAGGTCGTTGATCTTGGCGATCACGTCAGACAGGGGGGTGGTCACGCTGAAAAACGTCTGGTTCACAAAATAGAACCGGGGAGAAGCCTTGGAGGAGATGAGGCCAAAGGACAGCAGGGCGTCCTTCGACCGGTCGCTGCTGTGGCTGATGTAGCCCTGGGCGTCCAGCCAGTCCCGCAGGCTGCCGGGGTTCAGGGACGCGGGGTTATAGGCCCCGGAGGAACACATCAAAATGGCGATGGAGGAGATGAGACAGCCGGACTGGGTCATGGTATGTACGTCCCCCAGGGCCGTGGGACCCCAGGCGCTGTTTCCCTGCCGCCAGGTGGTGTAGTCGGTGCTGTAGCTCTTGCCGTTGTAGGTGGAAGTCCCGGCGGCGCTGGCCAGGGGCGGGGGCAGCAGCCCCAGCAGCAGGACCAAGGCCAGCACCACGGAGAGCAGTCGAGTGGCTCTGGTATTCAATATAGAGACCCCCTTTGAAGGGTGTTAGCGGAGGTTAAAGAAAGCCTCCCGGCCCAGATACTGGGCGGCGTCATCCAGCTCTTCCTCGATGCGCAGCAGCTGGTTGTACTTGGCCACGCGGTCGGTGCGGCAGGGGGCGCCGGTCTTGA
>OLNE01000246.1_pt1 | contig 58032 bp, 45 predicted proteins | sample 1672431 | NCBI WGS metagenome assembly OLNE01 (sample SAMEA3136685, study PRJEB25190) | human gut metagenome | reverse complement strand
CTTTCCAGCGTGCAGGCTGTCCACACCGGCGAATGGATGAGCCGCCTGACCGATGATGCGCGTATCGTGGCATCCAACGCCACCACGGTTGTGCCTTCTGCGGCGGGCATGCTTGCCCAGCTTGTCGGATCGCTTGCGCTGCTTGTCGTCATGGTCCCTCAGATCGCTTGGATGCTCATCCCCGCGGGAATCGTGTTCGCTGGGTTCACGCTGTGCTTTCGTCGCGTGCTCAAACGCCTTCACAAGCGCATCCGCGAAACCGATGGATGCGCACGTTCCCATCTTGTCGAGTGCCTCAACAGCCTGTTTGTCGTAAAAAGCTTCCAGAGGGAAGATTTCGCCGAACGCGGCGCTGCTGAGCTGTTGGAAGACTATCAGGCTGCATGCATGCGGCGTATTCGATTCTCCAATTTGTGCAACATCGGATTTGGATTGGCCATGAGCGGCGCGTATCTGGTGGCTGCCGCCTATTGCGCATATGGGATCCTCGGAGGCTCGGTGAGCTACGGTACGTTCGTGGCGGCGTTGCAGCTTGTCGGTCAGGTGCAGGGCCCGTTGGCCAACATCTCGGGTTGCGTTCCGCGGTATTTCGCTATGACGGCCAGTGCCGAGCGTCTGATGGATGCCGAAGCGCTGCCTTATGATGGCGTTGCCGATTCGGAGGAGGGACCCGCAGCGGACACGATTGGTTTTGCCGGCTTGGAGCTGCGTGGGGTGTCATGTCGATACGGCTCCGAGGCACCCAATGTCGCCGCCTGCGGCCCGCGAGCGATTCGTTGCCCCGACATGAACATCAGGCGAGGTGAGTTCGTTGCGTTCACCGGTCCGAGCGGCTGCGGGAAGTCAACCACGCTGAAGGCGATGATGGCATTTTGCCCTTGCGAAACGGGTGAGTGCTGCGTGCTGCTTGCGGACGGGTCCCGCCAGCCTCTGACGGCGCGCTGGCGTTCCCTTTTCTCCTATGTGCCCTAGGGTAACCACCTTATGGGCGGTACGGTGCGCGAAGCGGTCGCCTTCGGCGATACGGAAGGAGCTTCCTGCGATTTGCGCATGTGGGATGCGTTGCGTATCGCATGCGCTGATTTTGTGCGGGAGATGCCCAAGGGGCTTGATTCGCAGTTGGGCGAAAGCGGTGGCGGCTTATCGGAGGGTCAGGTTCAGCGCCTGGCCATAGCCCGTGCGGTTTTCAGCAATAGGCCAGTGCTCCTATTGGACGAGGCGACCTGTTCGCTAGATCCCGATACGGAACGGCGCGTTCTGCAGAACCTGAGCGCTTTGACGGACAAGACCGTTATCGCGGTAACCCATCGCCCCGCTGCGCTTGAAGTGTGCGATAAGCGCATCGAGTTTTCCGAATGACATCGGGCTTCGGAGTCTGCCGGTGGCTAGGTCGCTTACGTGCCGTAATGGGCCCTTTCTTTGACTCTTGATTTCGCGGACGAGATAGGTGTACGGGGTCTCCAGTACAGCGTGAAATCGCCCCTAACCCATACAAGCCGGCTGATGATGAAGGAGGCGCGGAATCATGCAAACCAAGCCAAATATCAATTCAAGGCAGGGTAATGCCCCTTCCCTCTTCGACTTCGATGACGAAGGCAATCCCACAGGGTTTTGGTTCTCCGACGAGTGCCGTCACGTCCTTGACTACGAAACCGAGGAATGTTTGCCCGGCAACGGCGGGAGCTCGGACAGGCTTATCGCCCTCGCCGGCCTTGCCCGCATCAACAGCGAATTCCGCATCGTTGTCCCAAGCGGCCTTTAAATTGTCCCAAGACATGAAAAAAGGCCACCGGCTAGACCGGTGACCTTGAACGTTTGGTCGCGGGGGCAGGATTTGAACCTACGACCTTCGGGTTATGAGCCCGACGAGCTACCAGACTGCTCCACCCCGCAATATGTAAGTGCGCCTTTACGCAGAAAGAGAATATACGCGCCCACGACAGCCGAGTCAACAATGTGGAGGATTCTCCATAATTCTCGTGAACGGGCGCGCACGGCGCCATGCCATTCCCTACTTGTTCTCGATGCTCCCTATGTTCTTGAGCTCGATGGAGATGAGACCGTTCTCCTCGGTGGAGAACTGGATGAACTCGGGATCGTCACCGTACTCGGCCGGGAACGACACCTCGATGCCCGTGTCTGTCACGATCCTGTGGCAGCGCACGCGCTTCTGGGCCACGGCCCTACGGTCCACGGCCACACGCTCGGGCAGGTGCCTCACCTCGGCGGCCGTCTCGAACGCCTTGCGAGCGGGCTCAGAGTCCTCGAAGACCTTCTCGGCCAGGCCGTCACGAGAGAAGGAGTCCTGCTCGTCCACCTGCTCTGCCACGTAGGCCTTCGCCTTCGACAGCGCCAGCGCCGCGTTGGCGCCGTGCTCCTCGGCCACCTGCTCCACGATCTCTGTCACGCAGTCGATGGTCTCGCGCGCGCTGGCCTCGGAGCTGCACTGGAGCAGCCCCTCCGGAAGCACGAGCACATCCCGGCCGTCGATGGAACGGGGCTTGTCCACGTAGGAGATCTCGAGGTTGTCCGCGCGCACGATGGCCCAGCTCGCGAGCTTCTGGGTAGCCGCCGGCAGCACGCCATAGCGCCGCACGATGTCGCAGCTCACCATAGAGCCGGCCTGGCTCACGTCGTGCACGAAGGCCTTCTTGCCCTCAAGCAAGAAAAGACCCAGGTAGCGCGTATCATCGCCGTCCATGAAGTCGGCAACGAGCATGTCGGTGCTCTTGGCGCCGTCCGCGCGCTGGATCTCCCCGAAGACAAAGCCCGCCATCTCGGCCGTGAGCGGCACGAACTCGTCGGCGCCATGCAGGTAGCGGCTCACCTTCGTGGCAAGCGCGTTGTCCGTGCCGAAGTTGCCGTGGCGGCAGTCCGTGGAGCCCAGCGCCTTGCGGCAGATGCTCTGCACGTAGGACTTGACGGGCTTCTCCTCCAGGTCGAGCTCCGCCTTGGACAGGACGCTCACGGCGGAGTCGAGATCGAGAACGTGCAGGACGGCCTTGTTCAGGCGGACGATCATGCGTGCCTCCATGGTCTGGTTTGGGTGCGTTTTTCCGGCGCGCGGGCGCCGGAGGCGAGCATTCACTATAGCGTTTACGCGGGGCGAAGCGGAGATTTGGACGCGCACACGATTCGGAGCCGCATCCTTGGCAGATTGTGACCCCGAGTATGCAGGTGAAAGGCGCAGCTCTGTCACAAAACCAATCTTGTGTGCGCTTGCAGAGGAGTTGCGGGTCCGAGCAGCCTTTTGCACAGACTAGTTTCCGAACACTTTAACAATACCGTTCGGAAACTTAGCCTGAGACAGCAGAACCGTCACGCCCTCGCGGCCGATTTGTGCCAGCCATCGCACACAAGATTGGTTTTGTGACACACAGGCGCATGGCAAACCCAGCAAAGCGGACGCACGGGCGCCTTGCGAACACGTTCTTGCAAAAATCACCCTAGCTTTGTGCGATTGGCAGGTTCCCCGAGTAGCCCAGAGCGACAGTTACCGAACGGTTTCATTAAATCGTTCGTGAATTGCTATCGCCGCCGACCCATAACAGCCCATAAGCCGCAAATACGCGACTTGACGCCTCTCATCACCACACAGACTAACCCTCGTTCTTGCACTCACGCAGAAACGATCGCCGTTGGTCCGCCCCTCGTGGCTCTTGCGCGCCAAAAACGGGAATACGTAGCCCCAACGACCAAAAGGGAGGCCAACATGGCAAGAACGCTCATCCTCGTGCGGCACGGCAAGGCCCAGAAGCCCCAGCTCGGGCTCGCAGATGCGGACCGCGCGCTCGTACCCGGAGCAGCCGAGGCGCTCGCAGCAACCTATAGAACAGCATTCGCCCTGCTCAGGGGCATGGAATCCGCAGAGCTGTGGGTGAGCCCGGCGCTGCGCGCCCGTCAGACGGCGGCACAGGTGTCCCGCGCCCTCGTGGGCAACGGCGTCAAGATCGGCGCCAACCGCGAGCTTCCCTGCCTGCTCGAGCAGGACGCCGACACTTTCCACAAGCTTATCGAGCAGTCTGCCGAGGACACCTGCATCGTCGCCGTTGGGCACATCCCCTTCATGGAGGACGAGCTCGTTGACCTCACGGGCGTCGACCTCTCGTTTGCCCCGGGATCGGCCGCGGCGCTACGCCTCGAGTGCGCCCCAGGCCGCGCGGCCTCGGGCGCGGAGCTGCTCTGGTTCGTGCGCGGTCCCAGGATAGAGTAGCCGGCGCGCAACCGCCCGCAACGCAACCCACAGCCACCCGCAGCCCGCCGCGCGCGACCGCCCGCACCGCGCCCGCAGCCCAAAGCCGCTCGTCCCGCAGCCATGGCACCGCGTCCGCACGCTTCACACTCGCGCAACACATGGCCGCCCGCAGGTGCGCTAAAGTTGATAGCCACGTTTTTGAGCGCACCCACGAGCGGAAGGCACCCCACTCACCATGAGCGATACTAATAAAGTGCAGCTAGACACTGGCGTCGATGCCGCCGGCACCATCGACGAGCAAGACCCCGTGCTCATCGAGGAGCAGGCCCACCTCGACAAGATCTACGCCAAGCTCTCCGCCATGCGAGACGAGCTCGCCGCAGAGCTCGAGCACGGCCACGAGGGCGCCGCCGCCGACTTGCGCGCACTGTCAGACGAGATCCGCCCCGACTTTGGCGGCGCGGCCGACGAGGTCATGGAGACGCTCGCCGCCATCGAGACGCTCAACTCAGTCATCGACGCCTACAACCAGTACCACGACTTCTCCGTGGACAAGCTTCGCCGCCTACTGCTGCTCCTGCGCCAGCCCTACTTTGCCAAGGTCCGCCTCAAGATGGCGCCCGACCGCCCCGCCCGCGACGTCTACATCGGCGCCGCCGGCATGACCGACGAGCGCAGCCGCCCGCTCATCGTGGACTGGCGCAACCCCGTCGCCGAGACGTACTACAACCAGGAGAACGGCCAGACGAGCTACACCGTCAACGGCCGCACGCGCACCGTGGAGCTCGAGCTTCGCCGCCAGTTCGACATCACGCGCAACCATCTCAACACCTACTTTGACACCACGATCGCCATCGAGGACTCGCTGCTGCTGGGGGCGCTGCGCCGTCACCACTCCGAGAAGCTCAAGGACATCACGGCCACGATCCAGCGCGAGCAGAACGAGGTCGTGCGCCACGAGGACGTCCCGGCGCTGCTCGTGAACGGCATCGCGGGCTCGGGCAAGACGTCGGTCATGCTGCAGCGCATCGCATTCCTGCTCTATCGCGAGCGCGAGACGCTCTCCCCCAGCCAGGTGCACCTCTTTGGCCCCAACGCCGTGTTCGAGCACTACATCGACAACGTCCTGCCATCCATGGGCGAGGCAAACCCGCAGGTCTACACCTGGCGCGACTTCTGCGAGGCGCAGGGCGCGGGCGGCCGAGACCTCGGCGTGGACACCGACCCGGCCTCCCTCGAGGCACTAGAGGCCGGCATGGGGTCGCTCTTCCTCACGGTCTCCGACCTGCGCGAGATTCGCGTGGGTGACACCGTGCTGCTCAAGGCCAACCAGGTCGAGGGGGCCGTGGACAAGTACGCGCGCTTTGGCGTGGGGCCGCGCTTCTGCGCGCTGGTCACCGACGACCTTCACGACCGCGTGAACCGCCGCATCGCGAGCATGTCCAAGGACGAGGAGCTCCAGGAGGAGATGCTCGGCCTGGACGTGGACGACCAGGTGCGCTTCTTTGGCGAGACGGTCAGCCCCGAGAACGAGCAGGAGACGGCCTCCCTCACGCGCCGCTGGCTCGAGCAGCGCTTTGCCGCCGCGCACGATGAGATCGACCGCCTGGCGTGGCTTCGCCTCGACCGCGTTGCCATGCGCATGCTGAACAAGCCCAGCGTAAGCGCAAGCGAGTGGCTCTACCTGCGACTTCTCGTCACCGGACGCGGGGACACGGATGCGCGCTACGTCATGATCGACGAGGTGCAGGACTACACCACGGCCCAGCTCATGGTGCTTGCGCGCCACTTCAGCCGCGCGCACTTCCTCATGCTCGGAGACGAGCACCAGGCCATCCGCGAGGGCACGGCGAGCTTTGCGCAGATTCGCGAGCTGTTCTGCCGCACGCATGGCAGCGTCGACGAGTGCCGCCTGCTCACGAGCTATCGCTCCAGCCCAGAGATCACGGCGCTGTTCAGCGGCCTTGTGGAGCACGACGAGCCCGTGAAGCTCGCGAGCGTGCACCGCTCCGGCGTGGCGCCGCACATCGAGGTGCTTCCGGACCGAGACGCCTTCCTCGCAGCGCTGCGCGAGCGCGTCGCCGCGGCGCACGACGCCGAGGGCCTCACGGCCGTGGTGGCCGCCGACGACGGTGCCGTGAGCTGGCTTGCCAAGCAGCTCGGAGGCGCCGCGGACGTCATCAAGAACGACCGCGAGCTGCCCGCGACGGGCGTGGTACTCATGTCGCTGCGCCTGGCGAAGGGCCTCGAGTTCGACCACGTCATCATCCCGGACGCCAGCGCCGAGACCTACCCGGACACCCCGCTTGCGCGCCGTCGCCTCTACACGGCCGTCTCGCGCGCGATGCACGAGGTCACGCTGCTTGCCCAGGGCGAGCTCACGCCCCTCGTGAGCGCCTAGCAGGCGAAAGGAGCACCCTTGCACATTCGCACCGCAACGATCGCCGACCTGGACGCGCTCGAGCGCATCTATGCCACCGCCCGCCGCTTCATGGCCGAGAACGGCAACCCCACCCAGTGGGGTGACGGCCGCCCCACCCGCGACGAGGTCGCCGAGACGGTCCGCGTCGGCGCCTGCCTCGTGGGCGTGGACGACGCCGACGAGCCGCACTTTGCCTTCTCGCTCTACTCGCAGGCCGACCCCACCTACGAGCACATCTATGACGGCTCCTGGCTCAACGACGCGCCCTACGTCACGATCCACCGCGTCGCGAGCGACGGCACCGGACACGGCGTGTTCGCGAGCATCGTGGCATTTGCGCGGGCGCGCGCCGAGGGCCTTGGCCTGCGAGACGTTCGCATCGACACGCACGAGGACAACAAGCCCATGCAGCACCTCGTCGGCAAGGCCGGCTTTGCGTACTGCGGCATCATCCACCTGGCAGACGGGGACCCCCGCCTGGCCTACCAGCTGACGTTCTAGATCAGAGAGGCAAGCAGCACATGAGTGAGAGCAACACGACGTCCCAGCAGGCAATCGACGAGCAGAGGAGGCTTCTCGAGAAGCGCCTTCCCGTCGACTTCAAGGAGGTCCGCTGCCTGGATGACATGGAGCTCTTGAGCGTGGCGCCGCGAGAGATTCGCCTGCGCACGCACATCGCCGACGACGCACTCAACCCGCGCGGCTTTGCCCACGGCGGCTGGCTGTTCACGCTGTGCGACGCCTCGAGTGGAGCGCTCGTCTTCTCGCACGGGCTGGACTGCGTGACGCAGAACGCCTCCATCAACTACCTGCACGGCGGCTGGCCGGGGGACACGGTGGACATCGACGTGCGCGCGCTGCACTGGGGCCGCACGACCATCGTGAACGAGGTCACGCTCACCAACCAGGACGGCCGCCCACTCGCCGTGGCCACGATGACGATGTACGTCATGCGCTAGGAGAGCCGCCGCGGCAGCCTGGTGACAGCTTGGCCCCGTCCCCGATCGTCGACGTGATGGTTGGGGACGGGGCCAAGCTGTCAGAGAACGAGGCGGCGCTCACATGCGGCAGAGCTGGTCTCGCACGCGCGTGACCTCGGCAATCGCCTCGTCAACGCGACGCTGAGACTCCTTGATGCGGCGCTGCGCGAACAGGTCGTTGATGATGTTGTCGCAGAAGATGTCGAAGAACTGCAGCACGCCGCCGAGCTCGACGTTGAGGCCCACGCCGTCGATGCCCTCGATGCGCCCCACGAAGAGCTGCAGCGCACGCTTGGCGGCGTTCACCTCGTCCTGGGCGTCGTCGATCTTGCGGTGCTTGAGCAGCGTCGTCACCATGTTGCCGCCCAGCATGTCCACGACGCCCCAGCGGCTCGCGTCGTCGAGGAGGTCGGCCGCCCGCCCAAGATGCTCAAGTGCCTCATTGGCCGCGCGTATGGCCTCGCCCATCCTTGCGTTGCTGTCCATGCGCTCCTCTCCGTGGGCTCCCAGAAGTGTCAAAGGCTTTTGGGCCTCCTGCCGTTTGCATGAAGGGTACCCAATCGGTGGCATAGTTGGTAGCCCGAGATAGATTTGCGTGACAAGGACGAGGAGGGAAGCATGCGCGTCATAAGCTGGCTGCTAGCCGCGATAACAACCACCGGCATCGTAGCCCGGCTGCTTCCCGTCAGCCTCTCTGACCTACCGTTTCTCCCGATATTGGCCGCCGTGACACCCCTGTACGCCGCCACGGCGGCCCTCGCGCTCGCGCTCACGCTCGCGCCGCGAGCCTGGCGTCACCGCCGAGTGAGCCGCCGCATCATCCGCATCGTAGCCGCCGCCGCGCTCGCACTCGAGGCCCTGTGGCTGGCGCCGCTCGCCTCGCCCTCCTCGCGCGTCGAGGCTGCCCAGGCCAATAGCGACGCAGCCTCACTTCGCGTCATGACCTGCAACGTGTACAAGGGGGCCGCAAGCGCTGGGGACATCGTCGCCGCCGTGCGCGAGCAGCACGTTCAGGTCCTCGCGCTGCAGGAGACGACCGTGCCGTTCGTCGATGCGCTCAAGGCCGCCGGTCTCGACGAGCTGCTCCCCTACTCGGAGCGCTCCTCGTCAGACGGCACGTACGGCAACGGCGTGTGGAGCGCGCTGCCGCTCGCAGACGTGGCGAGCGACGACATCGGTTCGTCCGCCTCGGCCATGCCGGCGGGCACCGTTGACGTGACGCGTGCGGATGGCTCGGTGGCGCGCGTGCGGCTCGTCTCGGTCCACACGTGCTCGCCGCAGCCCGGCTACTGGGGCCTGTGGCGCAGGAGCGTCGAGGAAATCGGCGTCGTGCGCGCCAGACTTGCGGCGGCTGGCTCGCCCGGCTATGTGCTGCTTGGAGACTTCAACGCAACGTACGACCACGCGCCGTTCCGTGCGATGCTCGGCGAGGGCAAGGCGGACGGCCTGCCCACGCTCCATGACGCCGCACGCGAGGCTGGCCAGGGGCTCGTGCCCACGTGGCCGTCGGGCGGCGCCGTGCCCGCGCTGTGCGGCATCGACCACGTGGTCACGAGCGACGGCGTGGCCGCAACGGACCTCCAGACGCTCGCCATCCCCGGCTCGGACCACGCCGCGCTTCTCGCCACGCTCGTGGTGTAGCAAAGGGGGCGCCACCGGCAGCCTCGCCGGCAGCGCCCCGAGATGGGACCAAACGAACCCGTCCCCTTTGGTTCCCCCGAGATGGGACCAAACGAACCCGTCCCCTTTGGTTCCGCTACTCGCTGCGGAGGGCCTCCACCGGGTCGCGGCGACTGGCGGAGAACGACGGGATGAGGCCGGCGACTACCGTGAGCAGCACCGATATCACGATGAGCGTCACGGCCGCACCAACGGGCAGGCTCATGATGTTGCTCACGTTGTGCGTGGCCTCGACCCACGCGTTCACCGGGAACGACACGCCCACGACCACGGCGATGGCAAACACGCCCGCGATGAGCCCCTCGATGAACGTCTCGGCGTTGAAGACGTTCGCGACGTTGCCCTTCGAGGCGCCCATGGCGCGCAGGATGCCGATCTCCTTCTTGCGCTCGAGCACGCTGATGTAGGTGATGATGCCGATCATGATCGAGCTCACCACCAGCGAGATGCTCACGAACGCGATGAGCACGAGAGAGATCATGTTCACGATGTCGGTGACGCTGCCCATGATGACGCCCATGTAGTCGGTGTAGGAGATGGCGCGGTCCTGCTGACCGGCGGCCTTTACCTGCTCGTTGTATGCGTCGATGTGGCCAAGCACGCGCTCCTTGGCGTCAAAGTCGACCGGGTAGATCTTGATGGACTGCGGGTCGGCCTCGTCCGCGTAGCCCAGCGTGGTGAGGTTGTTGTCGTAGGTGAGCCTGCTCGCGTTGGCATAGCTCGTCATGAGCGACGCGAGGTCCTCGGCCGTCATGTTGAAGTGGATGGCGTTCGCGAACGCGCTCGCGTCAACGTGGAACGCGTTTTGCATGCCCGCGGCAAGCTGGGAACCCATGCCCGCCATGGCCTGTGTGAGCGCCGCCTGCAGCTGGCCGGACACGCTCGCGGCAATGTCCTCGCCCACCTGCTGCATGAGCTGGGAGACCACGCCCTCGAGGTAGGGGGCGAGGCTGCCCTTGACGTAGTCGCCCAGCACCTGCTGGAGACGATCGGAGACGACGTCGCCAAGCAGGGCCCTCATCTGGGCCATGACCTGCTGGGCGTCCGCGTCGCCGGCAACGTAGGCGCCGAACGCGTCGGCGAGCTTCTGGGCGTCAAGACCGACCGAGGGGTCCTTGAGGTACTCGTCGAGGACGGCCTTGAACTCGTCTGACTTGAGAAAGCCGTTCAGCAGCCGCGTGGCGCCGGCCTCGAGCTGCTGGAGCTGCTCGGGCGTGAGCGAGCCGTCGATGGCGCCGGACAGGTCCGGCATGGGAGCCCCGGCCATGATCTTGTCGAGGTCAACGCCACTCGCCACCCCCGACAGGTCGATGTCCACGCTGCCCATGTCCAGGCCTCCCATGTCGAAGCCCTGCAGGTTGAGCGCCGAGGTATCGAACGTGAAGGCGCGCCTGAGCGCCGCCTCGTCGACGGAGAACACGCTCGACAGGTCCATGCCCTGCTTGCTCTCGTCGGCCAGCTCGTCGAACGTCTTGCCCGTGAACACGTCGACGTCGGGATTCGCGAGCTGTTGCTGGACGATCTGCGAGCTCGCGGCGCGCGCCATGAGCTCCTCGGTGAGGCCGTGCGTGTAGTTGACGCCCGACTGCAGGGCGTTGGCGTTCGAAGAGCCGTTGGGGCGCACGACGCCCACGATCTTGAGGTCGAGGCCATCTGCGACCTGGGCTGCCATGAAGTCGGCGTCACCGGACATGTCGGTCCAGCCGCCCGTCTCGTCGTTTCTCCTGTAGGCGTCAGACGGGCTCAGGACCTTGAAGCTCGTGTTGAGCGCGTCATCGTAGGTGAAGTTGACGTCCGTGTCGGGCGTGGTGACGTCGCCGTCTGCCGACATGGCGCTCGAGACGAGGTCGTTCATCTCGTCGATGTCGAGCACGCCGATGCTGTAGAGCGTGTAGTCGCTGACCTTGCCGCTCTGGGACAGCACGAGGACTGCCTCGTCGGGCGCGCTCGCCCAGCGGCCGGCAACGACGTCATACTGCGAGTCGAGCAGGCTCTGGTCGTCGAGCATCTCGCTGAAGGCGCTCGCGCTGGACGACATCATGGTGCCGGCCATGGCCGCGCTCGAGGCACCTCCGCCATAGACCTGCGTCATGCTGTTGGGCACGAGCTTCGTTGGGTCCGCGCCATCGCCGTTCTCGCGGTAGACGATCGGGGTGATGCCGTAGTCGTACTGGATGGCGCTCACGTCGCTCGCGAGGCCGTCTCCGCCGGCGTCGAGCCAGGACTTGAAGCTCGTCATGTCGTTGGACTTCACGCTCGCGAACATGTCGCGCAGGACCGTGGCCTCGGGGATGGGCTGGCTTGCGTCAACGGAGCTCGCGTCCGTGACGTCGCCCGCATCCTGCGAGCTGGTGTCATCGCCGGTGAGCATGCCGGACATGTCATAGCTCTGCTTGGCGATGGACAGCGGGTAGCTCGAGAGCGTGTCCTGCTCCACGCGTGCGATGTAGTCGTTCACGCCGTTGGAGAGCGCGAGGATCGCCGCGATGCCGATGATGCCGATGGAGCCGGCGAAGGCCGTCATGGCCGTGCGGCCCTTCTTGGTCATGAGGTTGTTGGCAGACAGGGCCAGCGCCGTGAGGAAACCCATGGACGAGCGGCGACGCGGCTGCTCGGAGCCCTTCTCGGCGGCGCGCTGGGCGGCGAGCTCGGCCGGCTCGATGGGACGCGTGTCCCCCACGACCCGGCCGTCCTTGATGCGCACGATGCGCGTGGCGTAGTCCTCGGCGAGCTGCGGGTTGTGCGTGACCATGATGACGAGGCGGTCGCGGGCAACCTCGGCAAGCAGATTCATGACCTGGATGCCCGTCTCGGTGTCAAGGGCTCCCGTGGGCTCGTCTGCCAGCACGATCTCTGGGTCGTTCACAAGGGCGCGGGCGATGGCCACGCGCTGCATCTGTCCGCCGGAGAGTTGGGCCGGTCGCTTGTTGACGTGCTGGCCCAGGCCCACGCGCTCGAGCGCCGCGCGGGCGCGCTCGCGGCGCTCGGCGCGGCCGACGCCCGCCAGCGTGAGCGCGAGCTCGACGTTTTGCAGGATCGACTGGTGGGGAATGAGGTTGTAGCTCTGGAACACGAAGCCAATGCGGTGGTTGCGGTACGTGTCCCAGTCCGCATCCGTGTAGTCTCTCGTGGAAACGCCGTTCACGACGATGTCGCCAGAGTCCGCGTGGTCGAAGCCGCCCAGGATGTTGAGAAACGTCGTCTTGCCCGAACCCGAGGGGCCGAGCACGGCCACGAACTCGCTCTCTCGAAACGTTATGGAGACGCCGTCGAGCGCGCGCTGCACGAAGTCGCCGGTCTTGTATGACTTGGCGATGTCCTTGATCTCAATCATGCGGTGAAGTCCGTTTCTGTGGCGCCGGGCCGTGGTGGCGCCATCCGTGGCCTGATATCTAACACTGTTAGGTACAGTAGTGCCCATTTGGCGGCCGGACGACGACAAATGTGAGGCCACAGAGACTCGCCATGGCCCCGGCAATCAGCCCCACGCCGCAAAACTGTCACAAAACCCATCAAGTGTGCGCTCTCGGCTCCATAACTGCAAAAAATACCCCGCTATGTGCGATAAATGGCGGCCGATAGTTATAGTTTCCGAACGAATTTATCAATTCGTTCGGAAACTAGGAGCTCGAAAGCCACAAGCAGAGCCTGAGACCACGCACCATCGCACACATGATGCCTTTTCTGCCATCAGCCCGCGTCTCAACGCACGAACCTCTACTCGTTTTTGCAGATTCGCAAAAAACGAACGGCCGGAGAGGCGCAAGCGCCCCGCCGGCCGGCAGACCAACCCCAAGAAACCAGTCCTACCGATACAGCGGCAGCTGGCCCGTGACGGGCGCGATCGTCTCCATGTCCATGGGCGCAAAGCCCACGCACGTCCAACGACTGCCGCTCGCGTCCGGCGTGAGCTCGGTGCGGCATGCGTCGCGGATGCAGAAGAAGTCCATGCCCTCCATGAGACCGCGACTCTCCGCACGGTTCACGAGCGATGCCAGCGCGCGCTCGCCATCGACGGCCAGCACGATCTTGGGTTCGCCCTGGCGCACCCACGCCGCGAGGACGTCGGCGTCAATGGAGGTTCGCGCCAGGCTGCCACCCCACTCCAGGCCGATGGGCGCCGCACCGGCGTCTCCCTGCTCCACGTAGCGCTGCGTGCCCGCGAGCAGCGCCGCCACGCTCGCATGCGCCACCTGTGCCGCGAGCTTGCCCGCGCTCATGCCCAGAGAACGGTCCACGACCACGTACTGCCGCACGATCGGGCCGCCCACCTCGCCCCTTGCGTCCGCAGAGGTCGTCTCCCTCGAAGCCAACGCCGCCGATGCCATCTCGTCCCCCTAACCGCGCATGCCCGCGAGCACGCGCCTCATCTCTGCCTGAACGGCCTGCTCCGCATTGGTGCCAATGACACGCTCTGCTATCTGCTTCGCCGCGTAGCGCCCGTTTCCCATGGCGATGGGATGGCCCACGAGGCGCAGGATCTCGTAGTCGTTCATCGCGTCGCCAAACGCCATGACCTCGCTCGCGTCGACGCCCAGGTGCCCCATGATCTGCTGGATGCCCGACGCCTTGCTCACACCCATCTGCATGACGTCGATCCACTTGGAGCCCGACGGCGCGAACACGAACCAGTCCCCCAGCTCGCGCTGCAGCACGTAGGCCATGTCCATCGTGTAGGCGGGCGTGTCGCAGAAGACGGACACCTTCAGAATGTTCACCTCGGGGTCTGGCACGTCAAAGACGCGCACGGCCGAGAGCAGGTCCTTGTCGATCTCGCGCTCGAAGCGGTCCTCGTCGTCGAGCAGGAAGCTGCGCGTGCGGTCGAACAGGGCGATGTGCAGGCAGTCGAAGCGCTCAACCGTCTCCTTGAGGCGCCGCAGCCCGATGTGCGAGAACACCTCGCGGTCGATGAGCTCGCCTGCCACCGTGACCTGGGCGCCGTTGCTCGCCACGAAGTCCATCTCGTCCACGACGGGCGCAAAGAACTCGTGCAGCGTGTCGAGGCGCCGCCCCGAGCTCGCGGCAAAGTGCACGCCCGCCTCATGAAGCTCGTGGATGAGGCCAAAGGTCACGGGCGGCACCCGGGAGTTCTCGTCGAGCAGCGTGCCGTCCATGTCGGAGGCGATGAGCTTGATCATGTGAGTCCCTTCGTTTTTGGAGCCAACGTGGCCGAGAAGCGCGACGGGCCAGCGGACGCGGCCAGCCGTCGGGCGGCGGCGCAGAGCGACCCGGGCGAGAATCACGCCGAGGCCGCGGCCGCCCTACTCCTGCGGCACCGCGAAGCGCCCGACGAGCTGCTCGAGCGCATCCACCATGAGCTCCATGCTGCGCACGGGGATGAACTCGCGCACGCCATGGAAGTTGTACCCGCCCGTGGGCAGGTTGGGGCACGGCAGGCCGCGCAGCGTGAGCTGGGCGCCGTCCGTGCCGCCACGCACGGGCACGACGCGCGGCTCCATGCCGCATGCCGCCATGGCGTCGAGCGCGTTGTCGCGCAGGAAGTCCATGCCGCGCAGGCGCTCGACCATGTTGCGGTACTGCTCGCGCACCTCAACCGTCACGGTGCCGTCGCCATAGCGCTGGTTGAGGAAGGCCGCGCAGTCGCGAAGCAGCTGCTCGCGCGCGGCAAAGCGCTCGGCGTCGAAGTCGCGGACGATGTAGGTGAGCGTGGCCTCGCCCGAGCCGCCGGAGACCTCGATGGGGTGGAAGAACCCCTCGTAGCCCTCCGTGTGCTCGGGGCGCTCGGCCGCCGGCAGCAGCTCGTCGAACTCGCGCAGCAGCGTGATGGCGTTCACCATGACGCCCTTGGCGCTGCCGGGATGAACCTCGACGCCGTGGGCCGTGACGGTGGCCTGGCTGGCCGAGAAGCACTCCCAGTTGAACTCGCCGAGCTCCTCGCCGTCAACGGTGTAGGCCCACGTGGCGCCAAACGCGTCGAGGTCGAGCAGCGCCGCACCGTGGCCGATCTCCTCGTCGGGGACGAACGCGACCTTGATGCAGGGATGCGGCAGCTCGGGCGTGGCGGCGAGGCGCGCGAGGAGGGCGACGATCTCTGCCACGCCGGCCTTGTCATCGGCGCCGAGCAGCGTGGTGCCGTCCGTGCAGACGAGGTCCTCGCCCACGTGGCGCAGCAGGGCCGGCAGCTCCTCGGGCGTCGTCACGACGCGCTTGCCGTCGCGCTCGCCGTGGACGAGCTCGCCGCCCTCGTAGCGCACGATGTGCGGGCGCACGCCGCTTGCCGGGGCGTCGGGCGCCGTGTCCATGTGGGCGATGAGGCCAAGCGCGGGCAGGCCCTCGGCGCCGGCGCTCGCGGGCAGCGAGGCCGTGACGTAGGCGTGCTCGGTGAGCGCGACGTCCTCGCAGCCGAGCTCGGCGAGCTCGCTCGCGAGCAGGCGGGCGAGGTTGCGCTGGCAGGCGGTCGAGGGCGTCTCGTCCTCGTTGTGGGGGTCGGACTGGGAGTCAACCTGCACGTAGCGCAGGAAGCGCTCGAGCACGTCGCTGGACTTGGGGGTGTAGCCGGGCATGGGTCCTCCTTAGGGCTGGTCAAACGCCTCGACTATACCGCGCGCGAGCGGCATCGTGATAGCCTAGTGGGCAGACAATCTCGCCCGGGCCGGCAACGGGACAGCCCCCTTGCCAGCCCGGACCGCGCACGGATTTAGGAGCACAGCATGTCAAAGAAGCATCTGGTCGAGAATGGCCCCGTGACGCTCACGGACGCCAACAGGCTCTATATGTACGCGCTGCTCAGGCAGGCCGTGGGATGCGGCAGACAGGTGTTCATGCCTCGCGTGCTCGAGGCGCTCGCCGAGGCGGGCCTCACGCCGGAGAACCTTGGCTTTGAGAGCGCGGAGGCGCTCTTCTCCAAGCTGGGCGACTTCTGCCAGCTCACGACGTTCAAGGGCGGCCGCCACTACGTCACCGTGACGCCGCGCGCGGACTGGGACGATGCGCTCGCCGCCGCCGAGGAGTCCAAGAAGCCCGCGGGCAAGGGCGGCAAGCCCTGGAAGCGCAAGAAGGGCGCCGTGAAGCCCGTGCGCCCCAAGACGCGCGAGCCCAAGCCCGAGACAGCAGCCAAGAAGACGGCCGAGCCGCAGCCCGCGCCCACAGAGCAGGTCGAGGCGAGCGTCGAGCCGGCGCCCGTGGTCGAGGCCGCGCCGGAGCCGGAGCGCGAGCCCAAGAAGGCCGAGGAGCCCGTCGAGCAGGCCGCGCCGAAGGCATCCGCCGAGCCCGCGACGGCGACAACCGACCCCGGCACCACCGTCACCATCCCCTCCATCCTCGAGCAGATTGCCGCGCAGACGCCCGCCGAGCCGAAGCCCTCTCCCGCTGCGCCGAAGCCGCAGCCAGCTCCCGAGCCCACGCCCAAGCCGGCCACGCCGGCAGCAGCCGACCCCGGCGCCGTTGCCACTGCGCCGCGCACGCGAGACGACCTGCCCCGCTCCTTCGCCGACGAGGTGTCCGTGAAGCCGGCCATTCTCGGCCTGCTCACGCGCCTGCTGCCCTTTGACGCCGACATCAACCGCGTGCTCGACGAGGACCTTCGCGTGGCCCGCGCCACGGGCACGGCGTCCGGCTCGCGCAACCTCGTGACGTTTCCCCTGCGCTACCTGCAGGAGGACGGCTCCGCACCGCTCACCGTCACCATCCGCCGCCAGGCCAAGGCAGGCGACGCCCGCCGCTGGCAGCTCACGCTCGTAGACGGCGACGACGGCACGGGCAGCGCCCACGAGGCCGCCGGCATCGAGGGCCTGCCCCAGGCAGAGGGCGGCTGCTGGTCGCAGCTCTCGGGCGCGAGGGCCAGCGACACCGCAGACCCCGTCCGTGACCTCGCGCAGTTCATGGAGATCGGCACCTGGGAGGGCACGCTCGGCACGCTCGCGACGGCCGCGGCCCCCGAGAAGTGGAACTACCCCGGCGAGGGCGTGGGCAAGGCCAACCGCTACGGGGCCCTGCGCGACTACCTCGCCTCCACGCTCGCCCGCGTGCGCGCCATGGGTGCGCTCGCCGTTGCCGCCGACGGCTCGCTCGCCGCGTTCGACACGGGCCTCGCCACGCCAATGGACGAGGAGCTCTACGCCGTCCTCTCCCCCACCGGCACCGACATCCCCTGGCGCCTCGACGGCTTTGCCACGGCCGGCTCCGGCGAGCTGGGCGCGCGCCTCTCCGCCACGCTGCCGCAGCTGCCCGCACGTGCCAGCTACCTGGAAAGCATCGATGACGTTGCCATGCGCGCGAGCGCCATGGTCATCCCCGACTACCGCTCCCTGCTCTCCGCGGACCTCGACCGCCTGCCCCGCGGCTTTCTCTCCCAGCTCGTGGCCGGAAGCGATGCGGAGCCGCTGCTCGGCAGCCTTGGCCAGGCTCAGGCGCCCGCAGACCATGCTCGCGCCGTGAAGGCCCTCGCCCGCGCCATCGCAGACGAGCCGGGCCGCTACCGCCGCGCCTGCCGCGCGCTCGAGGATGCCATCGCCCTGTCCCGCGCCCGGGCGCAGCGCAGCTACCGTCACGTGGCGCCGGCCTACGACGCCGCCCGCGACCGCATGCTTTTGCTCCTGCCGCTCGCCCTCGTGGACGACGCGCACGTCGACTGCGCGTTGGCGCTCGAGCTCATGCCGTCCGGCGCCTACCAGGCCACGAGCGTCGTGAGTCCCTCTCGCGCCTACGCGTGCGCGCGCGTCGTGAGCGCCGAGACCCCCGCCTGGCTTGCCGCCGCAGACGTCCTCGCGTAGGGCCCGCATTCAGTGGCAATGGGGCCGCCGGTCACAGCCTGGCGGCCCCATCTTCTATTCCAGGTAACGGGCACGCAGCTCGGAGACGTCGGCGTCGCTCACGCCCAGGGCGTCTCGCACGTAGCCGCCGATGCCGCCCCACTGACTCGTCAGCGCCTCGACGGCCACGCGGATGAAGCGCAGGTTGGCGTCCGCGCGCAGGGTCGTGGGCTCGTCGGTGTAGAGATTCGTGGCGAGGTAGTCGTCCTCGATCACGGCCATGGGCACGCCCAGGATGTGCTCGATGAGCATGGAGCCCATGCCGCAGCGGTCGCGGCCCACGTGGCAGTGCCACAGCACGGCGCCGTCGTCCGTCTCGAGGATCGTGCGAATGAACAGCGCATAGGCCCTGATGCCCGCCTCGGACGTGAGGTGGTGCGGATAGAACTCCGCGAGAAACCCCGCCGGGTCGTCATCGTCGTCCTTGAGGCGCTGGAACCTGCGGCGCGCCTCGGCGCTCTGCGTGACGCCCTCGTACACCCGGTTGAGCACGTCCGCGTGGACGAGGCGTGTCTCGGGCAGAAGGCGCATGGGGTCGGGTGTCTCGGCGAGCTCCGTGGCGTCGCGGAAGTCCACGACGGCACGCAGGCGATAGTCATCGCGCAGACGGCGCAGGTCATCGTCGCTCGCCCAGCACAGAAGGCCGCTGCGCAGGAGCAGGCCCGGGCGCACGCGGCGTCCGTCGGCGGCCGGAAGGCCACCAAGGTCGCGCGTGTTGGGCAGGCGCTCGAAGTCGATGCGCCCAAAGTGCGGACGCGCCGGATCGTCCATCTCGCCGGCGACGGGCCGGTAGTGGTCGCCGTGCGCCGACGTGCCACCCGGCAGGGCGTCTCCGGCGAGCACGCGCACGCTGAGGCCGTTCTCGTCCACCGTGTCCACGTGCCTACTCATCGTCCTCGCCTCCCGGCACCTCGCCGGTGGCCAGAATCTGCTCGAGCGCATCCTCGTCGAGCACCGGCACGCCCAGCTGCTGGGCCTTCGTGAGCTTCGAGCCTGCCGCCGCACCGGCGATGACGTAGCTCGTCTTCTTGGAGACGGAACCGGAGACCTTGGCGCCAAACGCCTGCAGCGCCGCCTTTGCCTCGTCTCGCTTGTGGCGCTCGAGCGTGCCGGTGAGCACGAACGTGAGGCCGGAGAGCGTCTGTGCCGGCTCGTCTGCCGAGCGCTGCTCCTCAAGGCTCACGCGCGCCTCACGCAGGCGCTCGATGACGGAGAGGTTCTCGGGCACGGAGAGGAACTCGCGCACGCTGTGGGCGATCTTGGGCCCCACGCCCTCCACGGCGGCGATGCGCTCCTCGTCGGCCTCCATGAGCGCGCCCATGGAGCCAAACTCGCGGGCGATGGAGCGCGCAACCTGCTCGCCCACGTGGCGGATGCCCAGGCCGAACAGCACGCGCGCCAGCCCCGCACGGCGGCTCTGCTCGACCTGCTCCATCACCTTGGCGGCGATGGTCTTGCCCACGAGGATGTCGTCGCCGGCCACGCTCACGCGGCCCGTGGGGCATCCGGCGAGCGCCGTGGCCGTGAGGCGGTCATAGAAGTCCGCGACGTCCGAGACGAGGCCCGCGGCCACGAGCTTGCCGATGAGCTCGTCTCCCAGGCCGTCGATGTCCATGGCCTTGCGGCTCACCCAGTGGCACAGGCGCTCGTGGGCCTGTGCCGGGCAGTCGATGGAGACGCAGCGGTAGGCCACCTCGCCCTCCTCGCGCACGACGGGGCTGCCGCAGCTGGGGCACAGCGCCGGCATCTCGAAGTCAACGGAGTCCGCGGGGCGCAGCTCAAGCACGGGGCCTACGACCTCGGGGATGACGTCGCCCGCCTTGTGCACGACGATCGTGTCGCCCACGCGGACGTTCTTGCGGCGCACCTCGTCGATGTTGTGCAGCGTGGCGCGCGCGATCGTGGAGCCGGCGACGAGCACCGGGTCGAACTCCGCGACCGGCGTGAGCACGCCCGTGCGGCCCACCTGGATGCGAATCTCGCGCAGCACCGTGCGCTTCTCCTCGGGCGGGAACTTGAACGCGATGGCCCAGCGCGGCGCGCGCGCCGTGAAGCCAAGCGCCTCCTGTCCCGCGAACGAGTCCACCTTCACCACCACGCCGTCGATGTCATAGTCGAGCTCCTCGCGGTGCGCGAGCGCGTGGGCGCAGAAGTCGTGCACCTCGTGGGCGCTCGTGCAGCGGGCGGCGTTGGGGTTCACGCTGAAGCCGCAGGCACGCAGCCACTGCAGGAACTGCCACTGCGTGGTAACGGACAGCGGAGCCTCGTCTGCCACGGCGTAGATGAACGTCTCGAGGTCGCGGTGGGCCGTGACCTTGGGGTCCTTCTGGCGCAGGCTGCCAGCGGCGGCGTTTCTCGGGTTGGCAAACGGCTCGCGGCCGGCGGCGTCGGCGTCCTCGTTGAGCCGCACGAAGCTGTGCTTGGGCATGTAGACCTCGCCACGCACCTCAACCGAGTGGCCGAGGCCCGCGTCCGCCACGCTCGCGAGGCCCTCGGGCGCCAGCGCGTGCGGCACGTCCTTGATCGTGAGCACGTTGGCCGTGACGTTCTCGCCCGTCGTGCCGTCACCACGCGTGGCGGCGCGTACGAACTGGGCGTCTCGGTACGTGAGCGCCACGCCCAGGCCATCGATCTTGAGCTCGCACGTATAGGCCACCGGGTGCTCGGGCGTGGAGCCAAGCGCCTCGTCCGTGCGCGCGAGCCACTCGTCGAGCTCGGCAAAGTTCATGGCATCGTCGATGGAGTACATGCGCTGCGCGTGACGCACGGGCTCGAACTGATCGGAGACGTAGCCGCCCACGCGCTGGGTGTAGGAGTCGGGCGAGACGAGTTCGGGATGCAGTTCCTCGATGGCATGCAACTCACGAAGGAGACGGTCGAACTCGGCATCCGTGACCACGGGGTCATCGAGCGCGTAGTAGTGGTAGGCGTAGACGTTGAGCAGGCGGTTGAGCTCGGCGGCGCGGGCGCGCGGCGAGGCGGCCGGCCGGTCTTCATCGCCAAACAGCGATGCCTGTCCCTCAACCTGCGCGTTCCCACTCGCCATGCGTGTCTCCCGTCCTCGATGTGTGCGACCCCAAATGGTACCGCACGCGCCGCGAAAGCCCGGCAGCGACCTCTGGATGCCCCTTCTCGCACAAATCGTGCCAGACGCACCCAAAACCAGAGCCGTATGCCTGATATTGGGGACGATCGGCACGACAAGCGGCACGGCGAGCCCGGAACAGGGTCCCGTTCGCCGCCACAAAAAAGGGGCGAGACGCACGCGCGCCCCGCCCCATCATCGCTCAGCCTACCTTCGGCTGTAGCCATCCTCCGAGCCGCCACGCTGCTGGCCATACTGCTCGAGGTACTGCTCGAGAAGCGACCCCTGCGACGAGCTGTCGCTGTCTTGCTGCTGCTGGAGCGCCTCGTCAGAGCCAAGCGTCACCTGCACCTGCATCTGCTTGCTGCCGCGCATGAGCGTCACGGTCACGGTGTCTCCCACGCTGTGGGAGCGCACGGCCAGCACGAGGGCGTCGGAGCTGGTGATCTCCTCGTCATCGAGCGCCGTGATGACGTCACCCTTCTGGATGCCGGCCTGTGCCGCGGGGCCGTCATCGGCAAGCTCGGCCACGTAGGCGCCCTGGTTCACCGAGAGGCTGTTGCTGCGGGCGTTGTTCGCCGTCACGGTCTGGAACGAGCCGCCGATGTAGGCATGCGTCACGGTCTGGCCGGCGATGAGCTTCTGGGCCACCTCCACGGCATAGTTGCCCGGAATCGCGAAGCCCACGCCCGAGCTGGAGCCCGAGTAGCTCTCGATGAGCGAGTTGATGCCCACGAGCTTGCCCTCGTCGTCCACGAGCGCGCCGCCGGAGTTGCCGGGGTTGATGGTGGCGTCGGTCTGGATGAGGTTGGTGTAGATGGTGTTGCCCGAGGTGTTCTGCAGCATCGTGGAGCGGTACAGCGAGCTCACGATGCCCGTGGACACGGACTGCTCGAGGCCAAACGGGCTGCCCAGGCTCATGACCCAGTCGCCAACCTGAAGCGTGCTGGAGTCTCCCACCTCGATGGGCGTGAGCGCGGCGTCGCCGGCGTCGATCTTGATGACGGCAAGGTCGCTCGACTCGTCGGAGCCCACGACCGTGGCGTCATAGCTGGCATCGCCGGTGGAGACGCTGATGGACTGCGCCCCCTCGATGACGTGGTAGTTCGTGAGGATGTTGCCATCCGTGTCCAGGACGACGCCCGAGCCCACGCCCTCGCCGTCGCTCGTCGTGACGTTGATGGAGACCACGGAGGGCAGCGCCTTCTGGGCCACGGCGTTCGCAAGCGTGGTGTCGGTGGAGTCGCCCGAGTTGACGGTCACGGTCTGGCTCGAGGACGTCGTGCCCGCAGAGCCCGTCTTGCCCGACGTGGCCGAGGAGGGCATCGCAACGAAGCCTCCCACGACAAGCACGGCGACCACGGCCACGGCGCCGATCACGCCTCCGAGAAGGCCGAACAGCAGCGAGCGCAGGCCGGGATGCGGCTTCTTGGGACGCTTGGGCTGCTGCGACTGGGAAGCCTGGGGCTGCGGGCCCTGCGGAGGCACCGGAGCGCCGGAAACGAACGTGTCGGACATGTCCACTCCTTTGGATGGCGGCCCTCGGCCGCGGCTTTTGTCACTGTCGTTGTACCCCACATAGCTGAAAAGAACGCGCGGGCGGCCCAAGACCACCCGCGCGCAATAACGCTTGCAGCAATCTGAAAAGTCGAGAGACGAAGGCGAGACCCGCCGGCGCCGCCCCCGTCCCGGCTAGAGCTTGAACAGGTAGCCCACGCCGCGCACCGTGACGATGTGGCTCGCGACCTGCGGACCCACCTTGGAGCGCACGCGACGGATGTGAACGTCGACCGTGCGCGTGCCACCGCAGTACTCGAAGCCCCACACACGGTGCAGCAGCGTCTCGCGCGAGTAGGCGCGGGAGGGGTGCGTGGCCAGGAAGCTCAGCAGCGAGTACTCCATGAGCGTGAGGTCAACGGGCTTGTCGTCGATCGTAATCTGGTAGGTGGCCAGGTTGATCGTCATGTTGTCGATGACGACGATGTCGCTCGGGGTGTTCTCCTCGCCCGGCCATAGCAGTTGCGTCATACGCACCTCGAACTCGGCCGCGCCGGCGCCGGCGAGGATGAAGTCATTGCGGCCCTGGACGGGCATGCGAAGCTGACCGAGCCTGTCCTCGTCGGTCACGAGCAGGATGGGGATGCAGCCGTTCTCGGCGGAGTAGGCAGAGACCCGCGACGCAAGGTCATCGGAGACGCCGGCGAGGTCGAGCGTCACGAGGCCGAAGTCTGCGGTGCTCGTGATTGCCTGGCCGAACGTGTCGGGCGTGGCCAGCAGGACCGAGATGTCGAGCTCGTGGGAGAGCTCGCGCATGCGGTCGTGGAGACGCGTCGTCCGCGATATGAGAAGGACCTTCTTGTGGTGCATGAGGGTGCTCCCGTGTCCTTGGGACGCAGAGCGCCCCCGACCTACTCACCTGCGCTTATGTCAATAGAGATTAGCACGATTATGGCGTCCGTATCGGCCAATGGTCCAAAGAGGAGACCATGCGTTACCGCCTCGTTACCAACGAGCGCCAGGGGCGCCAAAGGGGACGGGTTCCTTTGGCGCCCCCTGGGCATGGGACCAAAGTGGGACCAAACGAACCCGTCCCCTCTGGTCCCTACACGCTTACCCTCTGGTCCCTACACGTCCTTGATGTTGCCGAGGAACTCCTTGGTGCGCTCGCTCTTGGGATGGTCGAAGACCTCCTCGGGCGTGCCCTGCTCCACGATGACGCCGCCGTCCATGAACACGACGCGGTCCGCGACGTCGCGCGCGAATCCCATCTCGTGGGTCACCACGATCATCGTCATGCCCTCGCGAGCGAGGTCGCGCATGACGCCAAGGACGTCACGGACGAGCTCGGGGTCGAGCGCGCTCGTGGCCTCGTCGAACAGCATGACGTGCGGGATCATCGCCAGGGCGCGGGCGATGGCGACGCGCTGCTGCTGGCCGCCGGAGAGCTGGGAGGGCATGAAGTCGATGCGCTCGGCCAGGCCCACCTTCGTGAGCTCCTCGACGGCGATGCGCTCGGCCTCCTCGGGGCTGCGCTTGAGCACCTTCTCCTGCGCGATCATGACGTTCTTCTTCACCGACAGGTGCGGGAAGAGGTTGAACTGCTGGAACACCATGCCCAGCTTCTGGCGCACGGCATTGATGTCGACGCCCTTGGCCGTGATGTCCTGTCCCTCGAACACGATCTGGCCGCTCGTGGGCGTCTCGAGCAGGTTGACGCAACGAAGCATCGTCGACTTGCCCGAGCCCGAGGGGCCGAGCACCACGACGACCTCGCCGCGGTGGACGTCCAAGTCGATGCCCTCGAGGATGACCGTCTCGCCGTCATAGGTCTTGTGCAGGTCGCGGATGGAGACGACGACCTCGTTGTCGTCGGTTACCTGCGCGGCCTGGGACTGCGTGTTGTCTGCCATTGCCATGGTCTTTGCTCCCCTACGCGATGTGGTCGCCGTCGATGACGCCGGCTTCCTTCAGAGACTTCTTGCGACGGCGGCCTGCCGCCTCCGTGCCGAGCATGCGCGCCTCGAGCCCGCTCACGAGGCGGGCGAGCGGAATGGTCACCACGAGGTAGAACAGGGCGGCGACGATGTAGGGCGTGATGGAGCCCGTGGAGGCCACGATCGTCTTGGAGTACATGACGACCTCCATGACGCCCACGGCGGCGAGCAGCGACGTGTCCTTGTACAGCAGGATGAACTCGCTCGTCATCGTGGGCAGCACGTTGCGGAACGTCTGTGGGATGATGATGTAGATCATCGTCTGGACGCTCGTCATGCCCAGCGAGCGGGCGGCCTCGCTCTGGCCCTTGGGGATGGACTGGATGCCGGCGCGGAAGATCTCGCACAGGTAGGCGGCCGAGTTCATGGCCAGCACCACGACGCCCAGCGGGTAGCTCGGGATCTGGACGCCGGCGAGCGGCAGGCCAAAGAACGCGATGTAGATCTGCAGGAAGGCCGGCGTTCCTCGCACGATGTTCACGTAGAAGCCCGAGATGGCCCGCAGCACGCGCGGCCTGGAGATGCGCATGAGCGCCAGGATAAAGCCGAACGGGATGGCCAGCGGAAACGCCACGAGCACGATGGCGAGCGCCATGAGGAAGCCCTGGAACACCGAGGGGATGCTCGAGACGAGGATGGGCGGGTTGAGGAACAGGCGCAGGAACGTGTTCTCGTTCCACTTCTGGACCCACGGCTGCTCCTTGAGCCAGTTGGACGCCGAGTCCCAGAAGCTCGTGCCCGTCACGGTGATGGCGGGGACGTCGGAGATGTCGCGCGCCGAGCCGTCCGTGAGCGTGTAGGAGCCGCTGATCTGCTCGTCTCCACCGGCGATGGGGAACACGATCTTGTACAGCTCGAGACGGACGTAGGATCCGGCCGGTGCCGCCTCGTCAAGCGCAAACGTCACGGTCTGGCCGTCTGAGCTCACGGTGGTCTTGGGGCGCTCGCGGGTCATGAGGTCGTCGCCGGACAGCAGCGTGAGGCGGGCGTCGTCGGTGGAGTAGGACGTGCCCTCCGGCAGCGTGAGCGAGACGCTGGCCACGCTCTCGTCAGCGCTCGCCTGGCCCTCCCACGTGATGCGCGTCTCCTGGCCCCCAAGCACGTCGCTCGAGCCGCCGCCGTTGGGCTTGGCCGAGCACTTGGCCGTCTCGAGGGCAAGGGCTGCCGTGGGCGTCGCAGATACGAGGGCGCACGACGCGAGCAGCGCGCACGCAAGCGCGAGCATGCCTCGGCGAACGCCGTACCTGGGCTTTCTGTTGTCCTGCATGAAGATCCGTCCTTTACGACAAACGCCCCTCCCCCGCATTCGGGAGAGGGGCAGGGCCGCTGTTCTTACGCGATTCTAGCCAAAGTACTTGTTGGTGAGCTCGTCGACGGTCCCGTCGCTCGTGAGCTCGGCCAGGGCGTCGTTGACGGCAGAGAGCAGGCCGCCGTTGTCCTTGTTGACGGCGATGCCGTACTCCTCGCCCGTGGCGATCTCCTTGATGACCTGCGCGTCGGTGTAGGCGTCGGCGACCATCTTGGCGCCCACGGCCTTGTTCGTGACGACGGCGTTGGCCTGGCCGGACTGCAGCGCGGCGAAGCTGTCGGTGGCGTTGCCGTAGGGCTGGGTCGTGGCGTTGGGGAAGTTCTCCTGGGCGTAGGACTCGCCCGTGGTGCCGGACTGGACGGCGATGACGACGCCCGCCTGGTTGAGGGCGTCGGCGTAGGTGTCGGCAGTGACGTCGGCGTTGTCCTTCATGGCAACGACGGCGAGGTCGTCGATGTAGTACGGGTCGGAGAAGTCAACCTGCTCCTCGCGCTCGGGCTCGATGGTGATGCCGGAGATGCCCAGGTCAACCTGACCACCGGCGGCAACGGCCGGAACGATGGCGTCGAACTGCAGGTTCTTGAGCTCGAGCTCGAGGCCGAGCTTGTCGGCGAGCGCCTTGGCGAGGTCCATGTCGAGGCCCACGTACTCGTCGTTCTCGAGGTTCTCGAACGGCGGGAAGTCAGGCGAGGTGCCCACGGTGAGCTTGCCGGCCGTGAGCAGCTGCATGTCGCCGGAGGCGGCAGCGGAGCTGGCGGCCGTGGTGGTGGAGGCGGTGTTGCCGCCCGTGGAGCCGCAGCCGGCAAGGGCCATGATGCCCGCGAAGGCGCCGGCGGTGCCGAGGAACTCGCGCCTGTTCATGTTCTTCATTGTGTGTCCCCTTCCCTCGCGCCCCTTGGCGCGGATGAGATTCGCATTTGCGAGAAAAACGTTCTTGCGTATGCAAATAAACGAATCAATGGTTGCTTTTATGCGTGGTCGTTGCTGACGGTTGCTATTGTACTCATTAATTTGCATCTTGCTCGGCAGAATAATCGATTTTCTTGCATATTTGCAATCAGCCCAAATGATCGGGCGTGCCGACATTGAATAATCGGCACGCCCGCATCCACCTCGCTCCTAGAATCCGCCGTAGTAGTGGCGGAGCTCCCAGTCGGTCACGGTCTGGGAGTACTCGGCCCACTCCTCGCGCTTCTCGGTAAGCAGGTAGTTGAAGATGTGATCGCCGAGCGTCTCGCGCATGAGCTCGGAGCCGGCAAACGCCTCCACGGCCTCGCCCAAATCGTGCGGCAGACGCGTCACGCCGGAGGCCGCGAGCTCGGAGAACGGGGCGCTGGACTCCTCGGGTAGCGGCAGCTCCTCGGCGATGCCGCGCATGCCGGCGGCCAGCGTCACGGCCATGGTGAGGTAGGGGTTGCACGTGGGGTCGGGGCTGCGAAGCTCCACGCGGCGGCTCAGCTGCTTGCCGGGCTTGTAGGCGGGCACGCGCACGAAGGCGGAGCGGTTCTTGGAGCCCCACGTGGCATAGCAGGGCACCTCGCCGTTGGGCACCAGACGCTTGTAGGAGTTCACCGTGGGGTTCGTGACGAGCGCGAACTCCGGGGCGTACTTGAGAAGGCCGGCCACGTAGTGCTGCGCGGTGACGGACAGGTGGTGCACCGAGCCCTTGCCCTCGGCCCAGAACAGGTTGTTGCCGTTGTGGTCGAACAGCGACTGGGAGAGGAACATCGCAGAGCCCGCCACGCCGGAGAGCGGCTTGGGCATGAACGAGGCGAACATGCCGTGCTGGCGGGCCGTCTGCTTGATGACGAGACGCGCCGTCATGATGTTGTCGGCGCAGGTCACGGCCTCGGAGTAGCGCAGCGACACGCCGTTTTGAGACGGCGCGGCGGCATGGTAGGAGTACTCGACCGGAATGGACATCTGCTCGAGCTCGAGCGTGAGGTCACGACGCAGGTCGCGGGCGGAGTCGTCCGGCGTGAGGTCGAAATAGCCGGCGTTGTCGAGCGGCACGGGCACGGCAGACCCGCGCGAGACGGTCGTGTCCTCCTTGAAGTAGAAGAACTCGAGCTCGGGGCTCACGTTCAGCACGTAGCCAGCCTGGTCCGCGGCGCGGAAGGCCCGGTAGAGGCACGCGCGCGGGTCGCCGGGGAACGGGTCTCCCTGCGGGGTGCGGATGTTGCAGAAGATGCGCGCGACGCCGCTCTCGGAGGGGCGCCACGGAAGGACCTGGAACGTGCTCGCATCCGGGAAGGCGAGCATGTCGGACTCCTCGAGCGCGGCGAAGCCGTCAACGGCCGAGCCGTCGAAGCCGATGCCCTCCTCGAACGCCTCCTCGAGGTCCTCGGGGGAGATGGCGAACGACTTGAGGTTGCCGAGCACGTCGGTGAACCAAAGGCGCACGAAGCGGATGTCGCGCTCCTCGACGGAGCGAAGGACGAAGTCGATGTTCTGCTCGTTTGTCATCGAGTTACCTCGCAGACGGTGCGTGTCGGCGCTCGCGGCCGGTGGCGGCGCAGCGCTATCCCAACCTAACGGGTCAACTGTCTCACACGCGTGTTTCTAGGCTGTTACCCGAGACTTCGACACAAGTGGACGTCGCGGCGTCGGCCCCGTCGCCATTCTCGGCCCGATATTGCGTGGGCAAGTCATTCTCGGCCCGCTATTTCCGCATTATTTGGCGCCCGGACACGTAATTTCGGGCCTTCAACGGATGGAGCGCATGGCTGTCCGCCCAAAGCGAACGGTACGCAAGAGCCGCTAGCGCTTCTCGGCCTCATAGCGGGCGGCCGCAGCGGCGGCGTCGGCCATGAGCTTGGCCGACTCGTGGCAGCGGCCGGTCCTGTGGGCGTCGCACGAGCCGCCCGTGGCGCAGTCGGCGCACTCGCCGGCCCTCTGCGACCGGACGATGGCGCGTACGCACAGCGCAAAGACGACGGCGACGGCCGCGACCACGATGACGTCGACGGGACTCATATGGATGCCTCCCCACGCGGCGAGATTCACGGCGCCGCAGGATAGAAGTTAACTATAGTGAACTTGCAAGTATCGCAAGGTAAACTCTACTTGCAAGACTATACGAACGGAGCCGGTCGCGCACAAGCGATGCGGCAAACAACAGGGAGGTTTCACATGAGCGACGACACCATGCAACTCGTCATCATCAGGCACGGGCAAAGCGAGTGGAACAAACTGAACCTCTTCACCGGCTGGACCGACGTCGACCTCACGCAGGAGGGGCGCGGCGAGGCGGCAGCGGGCGGCCGGGCACTCGCCGAGGCCGGCTTTGACTTCGACGTCTGCTACACCTCGAGGCTCAAGCGCGCCATCCACACGCTGGACATCGTGCTGGCCGAGATGGACCGCGAGTGGCTGCCCGTCGTGAAGACGTGGAAGCTCAACGAGCGGCACTACGGCGCGCTGCAGGGGCTCAACAAGGCCGACGCGGCAGCCGAGCACGGAGAGGAGCAGGTGCTCGTGTGGCGGCGCTCGTTCGACGTGCGCCCGCCCGCACTCGAGCCCGGTGACGAGCGCGACCCGCACGCCCAGGACATGTACCGCGATGTACCGGCAGACGAGCTGCCCTATACCGAGTGCCTGAAGGACTGCATCGCCCGCGCCTGGCCCTACTTCGAGGAGGTCATCCGCCCGCAGATGCTCGCTGGCAAGCGCGTGCTCATCGCCGCGCACGGCAACTCGCTGCGCTCGCTCGTCATGAAGCTCGAGGGGCTCACGCCAGAGCAGATCCTCAAGGTCAACATTCCCACGGGCGTGCCGCTCGTCTATACGTTCGACCGCGACCTCAACGTGCTCGACAAGCACTACATCGGCGACGCCGATGCGATCGCGGCCAAGATCGACGCCGTGGCAGACCAGGGCAAGGCCCGCGGCTAGAGACGGCGCGGGTATACTTGTCGCAGGCAAACACGTTGGCGGGAGCGAGCCCATGGCCTACATAGAGTTTGACAACGTCGTGAAGTCCTACGGCTCGGGGGACGCGGAGGTCCGCGCGCTGGACGGCGCGAGCTTCTCGGTGGAGCGCGGCGAGCTCGCCGTGGTGCTCGGGGCGTCGGGCGCGGGCAAGACGACGGCCCTCAACATCCTTGGTGGCATGGACACGGCCACGTCGGGCCGCGTCACGGTGGACGGCCGCGACGTCACGGCGGAAAGCGAGTCGGAGCTCGTGGAGTACCGCCGCGCCGACGTGGGCTTCGTGTTCCAGTTCTACAACCTCGTGCCCAACCTCACGGCACTCGAGAACGTCGAGCTCGCGGCGCAGATCTGCCCGGACTCGCTCGACGCGCGCGAGACGCTCGAGAAGGTGGGCCTGGGCGCTCGCCTGTCCAACTTCCCCGCCCAGCTCTCCGGAGGCGAGCAGCAGCGCGTCTCGATCGCGCGAGCGGTGGCAAAGAACCCGAAGCTGCTGCTGTGCGACGAGCCCACGGGCGCGCTCGACTACGTCACGGGCAAGCAGATCCTGCAGCTGCTCCAGGACACGTGCCGCCACGAGGGCATCACCGTGGTGCTCATCACCCACAACGCGGCCCTCGCGCCCATGGCAGACCGCCTCATCCACTTCAAGAGCGGTCGCGTCACCGAGATGAGCACGAACCCCTCCCCCACCCCCATCAGCCAGATCGAGTGGTAGCGAACGGCTGGCCCTGGCCCCGACGCATCCGGCGGCGGGGTCAGCCGTCGCCGCAAGCGAGAAGGAACACCCATGCGCTCAGCCCTCGCAAAAGACACCCTGAGAACCATCCGCCGCAGCGCCCGGCGCTTCGTGTCGCTGGCCGCCATCTGCGTGCTCGGCACGACGATGCTCATCGGCATCACGATCGCCTGCAGGGACCTGCGCCTCTCGGCAGACGAGTTCTTTGACGCCCAGCGCCTCTATGACGTGAGCGTGCAGTCAACCCTTGGCCTCACGGATGACGACGTGAGCGCACTCGCGGGCCTCGGTGGCGTCGAGGCGGCGCAGGGCGGCTGGACAGAGACGGCCTACACCGAGGTTGCCGGCGCGCGCCAGTCCGTGAGCGTGAGCGCCATCTCCAAGGACGGCATGAACGAGCCCTACCTGCTCGAGGGGCGCCTTCCCGCCAGTGCGGACGAGCTGGCCGCGACGAGCGAGTACCTCGAGGCAAGCGGCAGGCGCATAGGCGACTCCGTGACGTTCGGCGTCGACGCCGATGCGGGCACGTGGGCGGCAGACGACGCGTCCGAGCGCCAGCGCGAACGCGCCGCCGACCTCCTCGAGAACGTCAACGACAGCGACGACCTCGAGCTCGACGACGACGCGCGCGAGCTTCTCGCCGACATCGACGCCGACGACCTCGCCCGCGCCGCGACCGATGACGGCATCGACCTCGACCGATGGTCCGACCTCTCAGACGACGAGCTCACCGAGCTGCTCACGCACGCCTACGAGGGACGCCTCGACGACCTCGAGACGGACACGGGAGACAGCACCGAGCTGTTCGCCCGACACACCTACAAGATCGTGGGCGAGGTCATCGACCCCACGAGCGTCGCTGCCAAGAACGGCTCGGCCTCGTTTCGCTCCACGGGCGCCAAGTACTCCTTCTTCGTGGCGAGCGACGCGGCGACGGCCAGCGCCTACTCCGTGGTCTACCTGCGCGTTGCCGGCGCCAGCGGCGTGAGTTGCTTCTCGGACGAGTACAAGCGGCTGGTCGAGGACGTCAAGGGCGGGGCCGAGGCCATCAAGGCCGAGCGTGAGGACGCCCGCGAGCAACAGATCGCAGCAGACGGCAACGCGAAGATCGACGACGCCGAGGAAAGTGCCAACGAGCAGTTCAGCAAGGTCGAGGACCAGCTCGCCCAGGCGCAGGCCACCATCGACGACGCCTTGGCCCAGATCGAGGCGGGCCGCGAGCAGCTCGAGAGCCAGAAGGCCAGCGCCCTTGACGCCCTCGCCCAGGCTCAGGGCCAGATCGACGCGGGCCGCGCCCAGCTCGCCGACCCCGCCACGCGCGAGGGGGCGCTCGCCCAGGCAACCCAGGCCGCGCGCGACGCCCTCGCGGCAAGCGACCAGTACCAGGCCGGCGTCGCCGCGCGTGACGCCCTCGTCCAGGCCCGAGACGCCCATGACGCCCTCACGCAGGGAGCGGCCCAGCTCGAGGCGTCGATCGCCACGCTCGGCGAGCAGATTGACCAGCTTAAGGCCGCGGGCCAGGACACGAGCGAGCTCACAGCCCAGCTCGTCGCCATGCAGGGCAAGCTCGCAGACGTCAAGGCCCAGCTCGCCGCCCTCGACACCCAGCTCGCCGCCCAAAACGTCTCCGCCGACCAGCTCCCCGCCCTCATCGAGGCCGCCCAGGCACAGCTCGACGCCGCCGAGGCAAGTGCCGTCTCGTCCGCCACGTCCGCGGTCGACGACCAGCTTGCCGCCATGTCCGCCCAGCTCGACGAGGGCCAGGCCACACTGGACGCCCAGCGCGCCGCCGCCCAGCAGATGCTCGACGAGGCCGCCGCCCGGCTCGCAGACGCCCAGGCCCAGGCAGACGAGGGCCAGGCCACGCTCGACAGCAACCGCACCGAGTTCGAGAGTTCCAAGGCCGATGCCCTCGCCAGGATCGCCGAGGCCCGCGCCAGGCTCGCGAGCGTCGGCAGCGCCACGTGGTACGTCCAGGACCGCTCGGCCATCTCGAGCTTCGCCTCCATCGACACGGACGCCAGCTGCATCGAGAAGATCGGCGTGGCATTCCCCGCCATCTTCCTCACGGTGGCCATCCTCGTCTCGCTCACCACGGCGGCGCGCATGGTCGAGGAGGAGCGTGGGCTCATCGGCCTGTACAAGGCGCTCGGCTACTCTCGCGCGCGCATCATGAGCAAGTACGTGCTCTACACGGCGGGCGCCGCCGTCGTGGGCGGCTTCGCGGGCTCGGTACTAGGCTTTATCGCCCTACCGGAGTTCCTGTTCGTGTTCTTCCGACTCATGTACACCTTCCCGGCCTTCTCCCTGCACTTCTCGGCCGGCCTGTGCGCACTTGCCTGCGGAATGTTCGTCGCCGGCATCGGCATGGCCACGGCGCTCACCGTGCGCCACGAGCTCGCCGAGCAGCCCGCCCAGCTCATGCGTCCGCGTGCCCCCAAGGCGGGCAAGCGCATCCTGCTCGAGCGCGTTCGTCCCGTATGGCGGAGGCTGTCGTTTCTCAACAAGGTCACGGCCCGCAACCTCTTCCGCTACAAGGGCAGGCTCGCCATGACGGTCTTTGGCGTGGCGGGTTGCTGCGCGCTCATGATCGCCGGCTTCGCCATCAACGACACCGTCCAGGCCCTCTCCGCAAACCAGTACGGTGCCGAGGATCGCGCGGGCATCTACACCTACGACGTGCTCGCCGCCACGCAACCCGACGACCTCGAGCAGGCCGCCGGCCGCCTCACGGACGACGCGCGCGTCCGCGACTACACGTCCGTCCGCACGGAGAACGTCAGCGCCGGCTTTGACGGCACGACCGAGACCGTCCAGCTCGTCGTCGTGCCGGACGGCTTCTCGCTTGACGGCCACATCAACCTGCGCGGCGATGACGGCAGCACGCTCGAGCTGGCGGACGCCACGTCAGACGGCGGCGTACTCGTCACGAAGAGCCTCGCCAACCTCACGGGGCTTGTGGCCGGCGACGAAGTGTCGCTGCAGGACACGTCGCTTAGCCGTGGCTCGGCCAAGGTCGACGGCATCGTCATGAACTACCTCGGCGACGCCGTCTACATGACCCAGTCGGCCTACGAGGCAACCTTTGGCAAAGAGCTCGAGGCAAACGCCCTTCTCGCGCACCTCAACGGTACGACTGACGAGAAGATCGCCTTTGCCGACGAGCTCTCCGCCGACACGACGTGGCTCTCCGTCGTGAGCACGCAGGCGGCCGTGCGCGACTTCTCGAACGTGTTTCTGCTCATCAGCTGCGTGACGGTGCTGCTCACGGTACTTGCCGCGGGCCTCTCGTTCGTCGTGCTGCTCACGCTGTCCACGACGAACGTCTCCGAGCGCGAGCGCGAGCTGGCCACAATCAAGGTGCTCGGCTTCCGCAAGCGCGAGACGCGCACCTACATCAACAAGGAGATGCTCATCCTGGCACTCATCGGCACTGTCGCCGGCATCCCGTTGGGCATTGCCCTGTCGCACGCGCTCACCTACGTGCTCAACATGCCGTCCATGTACTTTGCCGTGGAGATCGCGCCCACGAGCATCCTCGTCTCATGCGGCCTGTCGCTCGTGTTTGCGCTCGTCGTCTGCGCGATGGCGAGGCGCTCGATAGACCGCATCGACATGGTGAGCGCGCTCAAGTCCGCGGAGTAGGGCTTACGGAGGAGGCGGCAGGGAACCCGTCTAGTACGTCCTCTCCGCGCACGGCGCGGCTGCAGAATGTTCTCTCTTGGTCCCCTGCCACCCCCCTCGCGTTCACTTGCGGCGGGCTTGAGTGCGCTCGCCCGCTGTGGGCGTCTCGCTGGCTTGGGTAGAATGGGAGGTTAGCGAAGACGAGGAGACGCGGATGGATAACCCGTTCAAGAGAAGCGCGGGAACGAGGGCCCAGGGCGCCGGGCGCAGGCATGAGCGCGGCGAGGCGCGCCGCGAGATGCTGGAGGCCGAGCGGCCAGCGGGCGAGCGCCAGGCTCGCCGACAGCGACAGGCGGCGCCGAGAAGACCTCGGCATCCCAAGAGGCCAAGCCGCCTCGGCATGCTCGTGGGCAACTGGTGGAACCGCCTCATCGGCGCCGTGTACTCGGGATCGCTCTCGAGCCAGACGGAGCAGTACGCCGCACACAACACCACGCGTGACTACATCTGGAACTCCGTGGGTCTCGGCGCCTGGGGCGTCGTGTTCCCCGTGCTCTCCGTGGTGACGACGCAGCTCGTGGGCGTCGAGCAGGCCGGCCGCTTCTCCATGGCCTTCGTGACGGGAACGCTGCTTCTGTTCATCGCCAACTACGGCGTGCGCACCTTCCAGGTCTCCGATCTCTCCGAGAGGCACTCGTTCGCGGACTACCAGGCAAACCGCGTGCTCACGTGCATCGTCATGATGCTTGTGGGCATCCTGTACTGCCAGCTGCGCGGATATGACCCGCAGATGTTCACGCTGTGCATGGGAATGTTCGCCTACCGAGCCGTCGACGGCCTGGCCGACGTCTACGAGGGCCGCCTGCAGCAGATGGACAAGCTCTACCTCGCCGGCATCTCGCAGGCGATACGCTCCGCCGCCGTCATCATCGCCTACTGCGCGCTCATCCTCATCACGAGGAGCATCGGAGCGGCCGGCGTCGCCATGGCCGTGGCGTCCGTGGCGTCGTTTGTGCTGCTCACGCTGCCGCTCACCTACTTCGAGACGCCAAAGAGTGCCAAGCTCTCCATCGCGGGCGTCAAGGATCTGTTCGTGCAGTGCTTCCCGTTGTTCGTGGCGCTGTTCCTGTACAACCTCATCGACAACATGCCCAAGTTTGCCATGGAGGGCGCGCTATCCTACGACAACCAGCTGTACTTCAACGCGCTGTTCTCGCCGGCACACATCATCATCATGGCCATCGGGTTCATCTACAAGCCGCAGCTCATGCGTCTCGCGGAGATCTGGGCAGACCCCAAGCGTCGTGGTCGCTTCGACCTCATCGTGCTGGCCGTGCTTGCCATCATCGTGGCGCTCACCGGCGGCGTTGCCGTGGTCATGGGCACCGTGGGCATCCCCGTCATGAGCTTCCTGTATGGCGTGGACTTCGAGCAGTTCCGCGGGCTGTGCTACGTCATGGTGGCCACGGGCGGCGTCTGCGCGGCCATCGACTTCCTGTACCAGATCATCACGGTGCTCCGCCGCCAGAAGGCCGTCACGCGCGTCTATCTGCTCACGCTTGGCTTCTCGCTGTTCATCCCGCCGCTGCTCATCGGCTTCACGGGACTCACGGGCGCCGTGCTGGGATACCTCATCGTGATGTGCATCCTGCTCGTGCTGCTCGTAACCGAGTACCTCTCCATCCACGCCGAGCTCTCGGAGACGCTGAAGAGCTACCGCAAGAGCTCGGCCCGCGAGTCCGCCGAGTAGGCGCGCGCCTTACGAGTCGAATGCCCGGTCCTCATACAGAGGACCGGGCATTCGACTCGCTCAAATTGTCACAAATTCAATCTTGCGTGCGATGACGGCCATAAAAAATCCTCCTTCAACCACCACTCGATACGTTTCAACGGCGTGCGAAAGTGCCTGAACGCCACCACGACGCCTCTTTATGGCACTTTTGAGCGTATCTGGGAGACGTCGGCGCACACATGATTGGTTTTGTGACAGAAAGTACGTTGGCAAAGCCCTCGGAAGCGCTTCGGACACGTTCTCGAGGGTGAAACTGCAAAAAACACTCTAGGCTCGTGCGGAAAACTCCAGCCAGCGAACGACCGAGGCCCGAGGCGAATTGATTTCGAGGGAGTCGCGTATCGGATCTTCGCAGCGCTAGGCCAAGGAATTCGCACGAAAAAAGGAAGGGCCCGGCAAACGCCGGGCCCTTCCCTGCAGGCAAATCTGTCCCGTCACTTACAGCGGACGGATGCTGACCTCCTTGAGCTGCTTGGCAGAAACCTCGCCAGGAGCATCGCTCATGAGGTCCGAGCCGCTCGAGGTCTTCGGGAACGCCATGACCTCACGGATGGAGTCCGAGCCGGTGAGCAGCATGCACACGCGGTCGAGGCCCAAGGCAAAGCCACCCATGGGAGGCGCGCCAAACTCGAGGGCCTCCATGACGAAGCCAAACTGCTCGCGGGCGCGCTCCGGCGTAAAGCCGAGCAGCTCGAGCATGGCCTCCTGCATGGCGGCATCGTGGATGCGCATGCCACCGCCGCCGGCCTCGTAACCATCCATGACGAAGTCATATGTGTAGCTGCCGGCAGCCAGCGGGTCGGCCTTGATCTTCTCGACGTCGCTCTCCGTGGGCAGCGTGAACGGCTGATGCTCGGCCGCGTAGGCCTTGCGCTCCTCGTCCCAGTGGAACAGCGGGAAGTTGACGACCCACAGGAAGTCGTGACCCTCGCGCGGCACGTTGAGGGCGTCGGCCATGTGGCAGCGCATGCCGCCGAGAATCTCATCGGAGGCAAGGCGCGGGCCAGCGGCGAACATCACGAGGTCACCGGGCTCAACCTCGGCGCGCTCGCGCAGGGCGGCCATCTCCTCGTCGGAGAAGAACTTGACGATCGGGCTGTTGATGGAACCGTCCTCGCGGAAGGCGATCCAGGCGAGGCCCTTGGCGCCAAACGTCTTGGCAACGTCCTCGAGCTTGTCGATCTGGGCGCGCGGCCAGGTGCCCGCACCCTTGGCGTTGATGCACTTGACGACGGAGCCCTCGGCGTTCGCGGCGCTCGAGAACACCTTGAACTTGGAGTTCACGAAGATGTCCGTGACGTCCTTGAGCGTCATGCCGTAGCGCGTGTCGGGCTTGTCGATGCCATAGGTGTCCATGGCGTCCCAGTACTGCATGCGGCGCAGGGGCGTCGGCAGCTCCACGCCCATCTTGGCGAAGGCGTCGCGCAGGACGTCCTCGAGGGCGTCCATGACGTCGTCCTGGTCAACGAAGCTCATCTCGATGTCCACCTGCGTGAACTCGGGCTGGCGGTCAGCGCGCAGGTCCTCGTCGCGGAAGCACTTGGCAACCTGGTAGTAGCGCTCGACGCCGCCCACCATGAGCAGCTGCTTGAGCAGCTGCGGGCTCTGCGGCAGCGCGTAGAAGTGGCCGGGCTGGATGCGGCACGGCACGAGGAAGTCGCGCGCGCCCTCGGGCGTGGACTTGAACAGGGACGGCGTCTCGACCTCCATGAAGGCGCGCTTGTGCAGCGCCTCGCGGATGGCGAACGTGAAGTCGGAGCGAAGCTTGAGGTTGGCCATCATCTCGGGCCTGCGGATGTCGAGGTAGCGATAGCGCAGGCGCGTGTCCTCGGACGTGTCGATGCCGTCCTCGATCTGGAACGGCGGCGTCTTGGAGCGGTTGAGCACCTCGATGGTGTCGACGCAGACCTCGACCTCGCCGGTGGGGAGCTTGGCGTTGATGGTCTCCTCATCGCGGCCGCGCACGACGCCGTGGACGCGGATGGGCCACTCGGTGCGGATGACCTCGGCGGCGTGGAAGGCGGTTCCGCCGGAGTGCTCGGGGTCGAACGTGCACTGCGTCATGCCGGAGCGGTCGCGAAGGTCAACGAAGATGAGGCCGCCGTGGTCACGGCGACGCCACACCCAACCGGTGAGCGTGACCTCCTCGCCGATGTTCTCGCGGCGCAGCTCGCCGGCCGTGCGCGTGTGCATCGAGTGCTCGTGCATGGCCTCGGTCTCGGCGGCGAAGGCGCTGGCGGCCTGTGCCTCGACGGCGGGGGTGGTGCTGGTGTCTTGCATGCGTTTCCTCTCGTCTGTGCCATCCCGTGCCGGGGCGGATGGCAAGCCCTCAGACGGCGAACGGCCCCGTAGACAGCGTGGGCGCTCGCGCAACGTCACATGATAGCGCAGCCGGCACGGGCGAGGATTACCAGACAGTTTCGCCATGTGCCCCGCGAGCGTCTGCCACGGTGGCAGTTGGCCCCGGCACCACCGCCAGCGCTGGCGTGCTACCCTGCGAGGGATTGGACGATGCAACCGAGGGAGCAGCGACATGGCACAGACGGCGGACACGATTCGTGCGGCGGCACGCGAGACGAGCGACTACGTCATCGACCGCAGGCGCTGGTACCACGCCCACCCCGAGGTCGCCTACGAGGAGCACGACACCACCGCCCAGATCTGCGCGGACCTGGACGCCCTGGGCATTCCCTACGAACGCCCCACCGCCACCGGCGTCGTCGCCACGCTGCGCGGGGGCGCGCCGGACGCCTACCTTGAGGACGGCACTCCGCGCCGCCGCCTCATGCTGCGCGCCGACATCGACGCGCTTCCCGTCTCCGAGGAGACCGGCGAGCCGTTCTGCTCGCTCAACGAGGGCCGCATGCACGCCTGCGGCCACGACTGCCACATCGCCATGCTGCTTGGCGCCGCGCGCCTGCTCGCGCACCTCACTGACGAGCTGCGCGGCGAGGTGCGCCTCGTGTTCCAGCCGGCCGAGGAGGGCGGCAACGGCTCCAAGACGATGATCGAGGCGGGCGTGCTCGAGGGCGTGGACGGCGTGTATGGCACGCACATCTGGAGCGACGTGCCGGCCGGCAAGGTGTCCGTGGAGGCGGGCCCGCGCATGGCCGCCACGGACTGGTGGCGCATCGACGTCACGGGTCGCAGCGCCCACGGCGCCATGCCCAACCAGGGCGCGGACGCCGTGCTCGCGGGAGCTGCCATCGTGGAGAGCCTGCAGGCCATCGTGAGCCGCAACATGAGCCCCTTCGAGCCCGCCGTCGTCACGGTGGGCCAGTTCCACGGCGGCACCGCGAGAAACGTCATGGCCGGCCGCGCCTGGATGGAGGGCACCGTGCGCACGTTCCACGAGGAGGCCCACGAGCGCATCCCCAAGCTTATGGAGCGCATGGCCGGCGAGGTGGCCGCGGCGTTCGGCTGCACGGCAAGGCTCACCTACGAGGTGGCGCACAGCACGGTCGTCAACACGCCCGAGGCGAGCGAGCGCGCCGCGCGAGCCGCACGGGAGGTGCTCGGCGCCGATTCCCTCGTGCGCTACCAAGGCTCCATGCCCGGCGAGGACTTCTCTGAGTACCTGCGTCGCCGCCCCGGCGTGTTCGTGTTCCTCGGCAGCGGCACGGCGGACCCGAGCGGCAAGGTGTGGCCGCAGCACTCCAGCCACTACGACCCGGACGAGTCCGTGCTCGTGCGCGGCTCCATGCTCGCCGCCCAGTACGCGGTTGATTTCTTGAACGAGTAGGGCAAGCGGATGAGGGACCGGCATGAGAAGCGCGAGAAACGCCCAACGCCTCCGCGCACGAAAAAAAGGGCGAGAGGCCCGCAAGCCCCTCGCCCTCGCTTCGCATCAAATTACGCCGCCGCTATTCCTTCTCCTCGCCGGAGATAAGCCGCTGGTACATGACATCGTTTGCCGCGAGCTCAATCGCGTCGTCGAGCGGCTCGAGCATGGCGTCGCCATAGCGGCGCTCGAGCGCGCGCCCAATGAGATAGTCGGCCACGCCGGGGTTCTTGGGTAGCAGCGGCCCGTGGATGTAGGTGCCCACCACGTTCTTGTAGAGGCACCCCTCAAACCCGCTCTCGCCGTCATTGCCGTGGCCATGGACGACGCGCCCAAGCGGCTCAACGGCGGCCCCCAGGTGCGTGCGGCCGCCGTGGTTCTCGTAGCCCACGATGGGTTGTGCCGAGATGCGGCTCTCGATGGCGATGTTTCCGATAAGGCGAGGGCTACCGCGATCCGTATACAGGTCAACGAGCGAGAGGCCCTCGACCTTCTCGTCTCCCATGAGGTAGGAGTGGCCGAGCAGCTGGTAGCCGCCGCAGACGGCCGCAAGCACGCCGCCATCCTCGACGTAGGCCGCGAGCTCGGCCTGCTCGGCGAGCAGGTGCTCGCACACGATGCGCTGCTCGCGGTCCGAGCCACCGCCGATGAAGACGATGTCCACGTCCGAGAAGCTCGGGCGGTCATCGATGTGAACCTCCCGGACCTCGCAGCCGATGCCACGCCACTCCAGGCGCTTCCTCAGCACGAGGATGTTGCCGCCGTCTCCGTAGAGGTTCAGCAGCTCAGGGTAGAGATGCGCGATGCGCAGGGTCCTCTCGCTCACAGACGCTCCCCCATCTTCTCGAGCTCGGCCTTGGCCGGCCACAGCGCCGAGTAGTTCGTCAGCACGTACAGAGGCTCGTCGAGCGGAAGGCCAGCCACGGCATCGAGCGCCTCGCGCACGGTGTGGGCGACCGGCGCCGTGATGCCCGCGTACTTCATGCGCACGCGTACGTCATGGGCACGGTGCCCGCCGGCGACGACCGCAAGGTCGCCCTCCTCGACCACGCCGCCACGCTTGGGCGCGCCCACGGCAAGGCGCTCGAAGTCCACGTCCCAGATCCAGGAGATGTCCTTGCCGTCGTTGTAGTCGTCGTTGATGACGAAAAACGCCGCCTTCTTGCGGTCGTCCGCGAGCATGAGCGAGATGTTCTGGTTGAAGCCCGTGGGGTTCTTGGCGAGGTTGAGGACGACCTCGCGACTGCCCACGCGGAAGCGCTGCAGACGGCCATTCTCGGGGTGGTAGCCGTCCACCGTGCGCTGGAACGTCTGGGCATCCACGCCGGCGAGGTGCGCACCCACGAACGCGGCCATGAGGTTGTAGACCATGTACACGCCGCCAAAGCTCGCGCTGACGCGCACGGGCTCAGGCAGGTCCGTGCCGCTCACGGTGAAGCTCACGCCCGTGCGCCCCACCTCGACGCCCGTGGCCTGCCAGTCCAGCGCGGGGCGGCAGAAGTCCCCCTTGGGGCAGCGGAAGGCGCCCAGCTGGGCATAGGCGCGATAGTCGTAGGCAAGCTCGGCGCCGCACACCTGGCAGAAGCGTGCCTCGGGCACGCGGTCGGCCGGCAGGTGGAGGTCCTCGCCGATGCCAAACGTGAGCACCCGCGTGCCAGCCCTGCGCGCACGGTGCGCCACGCCCATGACAAGCGGGTCGTCGCCACAGGCCACGAGCGTGGTCTCGGGGCTTGCGGCGAGTGCGCTCGCGATGACGTCCTGCACGCGGTCTATCTCGCCGGCGCGGTCGAGCTGGTCGCGGAAGAGGTTGAGCAGCACGAGGTAGCGCGGGCGCAGCTCGGGCAGGATGTTGATGGTGGACAGCTCGTCGGCCTCGATGACGGCCCAGTCCGCGGAGGAGCCCGGCAAAAGCGCCGCCGCCACGCCGGGGGCCATGTTGGCCCCGGCGCGATTGCACAGCACGCGCGCGCCGGCAGCCTCGACGGCACTCGCGAGCACGTTGTTCGTCGTCGTCTTGCCGTTCGTGCCGCACACGACGATTGAGCCGTGGACGAGCTTGGGCGCCAGGTCCGCGATGGCGGCGGGATCGATCGCGAGGGCCACGCGGCCCGGCAGCTGCGAGGCCGAGCGGCCCGCCGCGTGCAGCAGGCCGGCCGTGAGGCGGCCGGCACCCCGCGCTATGGAGCTTCTCAGGCTCACGCGCTACTCCTCCGGCTCGGCTTCGTCGTCCTCGCGGGCGCCCTGCATGTGCTCGTACTCCTCGGGCGTGAGAACGTCCTCGATGCGCAGGTTGACGCCGCCCACCTCAAGGCCCGTCATGCCGGCGACCTGCTTCACGACGACCTTCTTGACGTCCTCGAACACCTGCGGTGCATAGGCGCCGTACTCGATGAGCACGGAGATGTTCACGCGCACGGAGCTGTCAGGCATGACCTCGACGGACACGCCCTTCGTGGGGTCAGAGGCGCCAAACGTCTCCTGGACGCGGTTGATGAAGCCGCCCTTCATGCCGAGGACGCCCGGGACGTCACGGACGGAGATGGCGACGATCTTCTCGATGACGCCGTTGGAGAACGTGAGCGAGTCCTCGCTGTCGAGGTCCTCGTCGGCGTCCGAATACATGAGGTCGCCGGAGTCGTTCGTTGCGAGGACGCCCGTGGAGTCCTCGGCAGGCTCGACGCCAGGCGTCTGGTCGACGGTCTCTTCCTGCGTGGTTTCCTTCGTGCTCATGCTGACTCCAATCCTCGCGGGGTGGGTCTCATACCTAATCTTGCACGCGCTCGCCCGCCGAGGTGGCTAGCGGCGCTTCATGAGCTCGCGAACGAGGTTCACGAGCTTGGGGTCTCCGTCTGCGTACTGGCCGCATGCCACGCCGATCGTGACGAGCAGCGCGATGACGAGCGTCTTGAACAGGCCGACCGAGAACAGCAGCAGCGCCACCACAAGGCCGCAGATGCCGCCGAGAACCGCGTTGCGGCTATGCGGGAACGTCGTGGCGAACCATGTCGAGAGGCGCGTCCACGCGCCCGGCTGCGGCGCCTCCTCCCGGGCGGTGACCTCCGAGGGGGCAGCGGCGACAGCCTGCGCGTCAGGCCGCGGCGTGGGCTCGGGCTCGGGCGCGGCTGCCGGGCGGGGCGCCGGCTCTATGCGAGCCTGGACCTTCTCGTTTGCCATGGGAATCACGCCTCCCTCTCGACGTTCATCGGAATCGTGATGTCACCCGTGTCATCGGAGCTGGCCGCAGGCTCCTCACCGGCGTCCGCCTCGTCCTCGTCGCCCTCGTCCTGCTCGTCGAGCACAACGAGCGAGCTGGCGTGCTGGGGCTCGAGGAACTCGACGTTCACGGCACCGAGGTGCTCGCCCACCATGGCCGAGAGCCCCGCGACGAGGCCCTCGTGCAGTGTGGGCGCCTCGTCCGTGACGTCGATGGACTCGAACGGCGTCACCTTGACGTCCACGCGGACCTGCCCCGAGCGCGAGGCCGAGACGTCCACGCTGCGCGCCTCGCCCACGCCGAGCGCCTCGACGATGTGGGCGGCCTGGGAAGCGACGGCGCTCTTCGTGACGGTGATGGCGCCGCCGTCCACGTCCATGACCGAGATGGCGTCACGGCGCTTGCGCGAGAAGAGCGAGCGCAATAGCTCGAAGGCGAGCCAGGCAGCCGTCATCGCGAGGCAGACCTCGACAGCCGTGACGTACCAGTCAAGGCCCTCGAGCATCGCGATCTCATCGGGGAACAGGCCAAACCACGGCAGCGCGAGCGCCGCGAGGCACGCGATGCCCGCGAGCGAGAACACGAACAGGATGAAGCGTCTGAGACCGCCCATGAGACCTCTTCCCTCGGATAGAAAAGCGCCCCGGCCTGACGACCAGGGCGCGTTAGCACTAGGATACCCCGAATATCGGACACGAACTGTCCGGCAGCGGGTTTGCCTGGAGCCGCGCCGGGCAGGACCGCGACGCGCGCGAGGGGCGACTGCCCTACTCGTCCTCCTCCAGAGCGGCGACGACCTCGTCGGTCATCTCCATGGTGTGGTAGACGTTCTGCACGTCCTCGAGCTCCTCGAGGCGGTCGACGAGACGCTGGACCTTCTTGGCGTCAGCGACGGAGACCTGCGTCGGGGTGGTGGGGACCATGGTGAGCTCGGAGCCCTTGACCTCGATGCCCTGGGACTCGAGACCCTTCTGGACCTCCTGCATCTTGTCGTAGGCCGTCCAGACGACCCACTCCTCGCCGGCGTCCTCGTAGTCGTCTCCGCCAGCCTCGGCGACGGCCATCATGAACTCGTCCTCGTCGACGGCGTTCTCCTTGTCGGCGACCTTCTTGTCGTCGGACTTGATGACCTTGTCGACGGCGATGGAGCCCTTGCGCTCGAACTGGAAGGCCACGGAGCCCGTGGTGCCCAGCGAGCCGCCAGAGTGCGTGAAGGCGGAGCGGACGTCGGCCGCGGTGCGGTTCTTGTTGTCCGTCAGGCAGTCGACGTAGACGGCGACGCCGGCGGGACCATAGCCCTCGTAGGTGACCTCGGAGTAGACGGCGGCATCGGCACCGGCGCCAAAGGCCTTGTCGATGGCGGCCTTGATGCGGTCCTTGGGCATGGAGGACATGCGGGCCTTGGCCACGGCCGCGGCGAGCGAAGCGTTGTTCTCGGGAAGCGGGTCGCCGCCGAGCTTGGCAGCAACGGTGATGTTACGAGAGAGCTTCGAGAACAGGGCAGAGCGCTTGGCGTCCTGCGCGCCCTTACGATGCTTGGTGGTTGCCCACTTGGAGTGTCCGGACATGCACGTCTCCTTACTTGCCGCAGCGCGCCCGTCCCTATGGCCGACGCGCAAGACCTCTAGCTAGACTGCGTGAGCATACGCCAAAGCGACACATGCACGCAACTTGCTTATATTAGCCCTTTTCTCGCATGGCGCACGCGCAAAGGTCTCCCAAAGGCGTCAGAGACTTTTGGGACGCCTCGCGGGCGACTACGCCACGTGGCCCACCTGCGGGCGCTGGGCACGATGCGCCACGACGAGCACCACGATGCCGGCCACGACGAGCGGCGCGCTCAGCAACTGGCCCATCGTGATGGGGCCAAGCAGGTAGCCGAGCTGGGCGTCTGGCACGCGCACGAATTCGATGAGGAACCGGAACACGCCGTAGAGCACGAGAAACGTCCCCATGAACGTGCCTTGCGGACGCGCCGGGCGCCTGCGGCTCATCCACAGCAGCACGGCAAAGATGACGAGGCCCTCGAGCACGGCCTCGTACAGCTGGCTGGGGTGACGCGCCACGCCGCCGCCCGTCTCGAACACCACGCCCCACGGAAGGCTCGTGGGCTTGCCCCACAGCTCGCCGTTCACGAAGTTGGCGCAGCGGCCAAAGAACAGGCCGAGCGGGGCGCCGATGACGCCCAGGTCGCAGAAGGTCGCGATGGAGATGTGGCAGGCGCGGCACATGATGGCCCCGCCCACGACGGCGCCCACGAGGCCGCCGTGAAAGCTCATGCCGCCCTCGCCGAGCGCAAAGACCTTGAGAGGGTTCGCAAGGTAATAGCCATCACCATAGAACACGACGTAGAACAGCCGGGCGCCGATGATGATGCCCCAGGCGATGCCCACGACGACATTCGTGACGTCCTCGGCGGAAAGGTCAAGGCCCCAGCGCCTGGCCACGCGGTACGCCACGACGCCCGCGAGCACGAAGCCGGCGAGATAGGCGAGGGCATACCAGTGGACCTGCAGCGGGCCCAGGGTGAAGGCGATGGGATTGAGGCTGTGGTAGAGCTCGTTGAGCATCTCGTACCCTTCCTGCCGCGACGCGGCCACGTGGGCGTCTGCGACGATTGCGAGGCGGCACATGATGGGACCGTCGCAAGGACGGGTCCTGGGCTAGCGCGTGAGAGTATGGGCCGCCGCGGCGCCGCGCTGGCCCTGGTAGTGACTGCCGAGACCCGCCGAGCCGTACGGTCGCTCGGCCGGGCTCGACATGCGCTCGAACGACATCTGGCCGATGCGCATGCCCGGATGCAAAACGATAGGCAGCGTGGCGACGTTGGAGAGCTCGAGGGTGATCTCGCCGTCCCAGCCCGGGTCGACGTAGCCGGCCGTGGAGTGGATCATGAGGCCGAGACGGCCGAGCGTGGACTTGCCCTCGAGCTTGCCGAGGATGTCGTCGGGCACGGCGATGCGCTCGAGCGTGGTCCCGAGCACGAACTGGCCCGGGTGCAGGACGAACTGGCCGCCCTCGGGCACCTCGATGGCCTCCGTGAGCTCGGGCTGGTCGGTCGTGGGGTCGATGAACGTGTGCGTGGAGTTGCGGAAGATCCTAAAGCTCGAGCCCAGGCGAACGTCCACCGAGGCCGGCTGGACGTCTGCCAGGTCGAGCGGCTCGACGACGATGCGGCCCTTCGCGAGCTCGAGCTTGATGTCGCGGTCGGACAGCACCATCTACATCACCGCCTTGACGCGCGTGACGCCCGGGACGTTGTCCTTGAGGACGCGCTCGATGCCCTGCGACAGCGTCACGTCGGAAAGCGAGCAGCCGGCGCACGCACCCGTGAGCTCGAGCGACACGACGCCATCCTCGTCAACGCCCACGAGCTCGCAGTCGCCGCCGTCGGCCTGAAGGCTCGGGCGCACGGCATCGAGCACGACCCTGAGAAGCTCTACGTCTACCGCCATGGTCCCTCCCGTCCGGGCGCCTGGGCGCCCAAGAGTCTGCAGCTAGTACATCACCGGGCGCACCGCGGTGACGCCGGGGACGTGCTCCTTGATGATGGTGTCGATCCCCTCGGAGATGTCGGAGGAGGCGAACATGCAGGCGGCGCAGGCCCCCGTCATCTCGATGGTCACGACGCCCGTCTCGTCGTCGACGCCGATGAGCTCGACGTCTCCGCCGTCCGCCTGGAAGCTCGGGCGGATGGCGTCGAGCACGTCCTCGAGCAGGCGGTGGTCGATCCTGGCGGTCTTGCTGTCCTCGGCCTTGGCCTCGGGCGCGGTGGTGTTCTCGGCATCTGCCATGTCTATCCCCTCTCCCCGGCGCGCGGCCGGGTGTCTCGTCATGTTCGTTCGGCCGCGAGCGGCGGCGCGGGCGGCCGAGCGCGCGGCCGCGCAGTCTTGATGCTACCCGATTCCCCAGAAGAGGTGACCGCTCGAGGCGTGACGCTCGCGCTCGGCCGGCTTGCGGCCGGCGGCCACCGCCGCAATCGCGCGCACGAGGCGCTCGACGGCAGCCGACGCCTCGGAGGCGTCCAGCAGCGTCGCGTCAACGGCCAGGCGGGATACGCCGGCGGACACGAGCTCCCCCACCTGCGGCGTCAGGTCGAGTGGCACGGCGTCGTAGATGCGCGAGCGGGCGCGCAGGTCCGTGCGCACGGGCAGCAGGCGACCATCGCGGTCGCGCAGCGACAGGCGACGGCGACGCAGCCCGCAGCGGGCGCAGTCGTGGACGCAGGCGTCGGCGACCTTGAGCACGCAATGCTCGCTCGTCATGACGCGCGGCCTGCCGGAGACGACGAGGCCCGCAGCAACGGTTGCACGCGACGCCAGGTGGCAGACCTCCTCGAGCGTGAGCTCGGGCGACAGCCACACCCCCGCGGCGCCGGCAGACTCGAGCACGGCGAGGCACGCCTCGTTGTGGACGGGGATGCAGCCGCGCACCTCGGCCAGCGCACCGCGCTCGGCGGCAAGCGCGAGTTCGGAGACGTTGCCGATGGCCACCGGAGCGCCGGCCTCGACCCAGTGGTCAAGGCGCTCGTGGTCCAGCTCGCGGCACACCTCGTCCAGGACGGGAACGGTACCGACCGGCCAGCCGTCGAGCGTGGAGAGGTCGTCCGTCTGGGCGTAGACGCGCGTGGCGCCGGCCGCGATGGCGGCCTCGGCGACCTCGGGCGTCGGCGCGACGACGCACACCTCGGCTGAGCGGGGCGGACACGGCCTGGACGCCGGCGCGGCCACGAGAGACGAGGCGATGCGCGCCGAGGACTCCCGCGGCACGGGGGCAAGCGCGACGGCTCGCTCGGCATACGGCGCCAGGATGGCCCGCTCGAGCGCCTCGCACGCGGCGGCGCGCACCTTGTGGACGGCCGAGAAGCCCATGCCACAGCCCTCGTCGAGCTCCACGTCGAAGCCGCGCGGCTCAAAGGGCGTGGAGCCCATGCGGCCCACATGCTCCACGAGGTCCTCGGCGCTCACGGCCTTCGTTCGCGCGGGCTCGACGACAAAGCCGCTTGCCTGGGCTCGGGGCATCGAGCCGTCCGGCAGCGCCGGGCCGTCGACGCAGGCAAGCTCCACGGAAAACGGCTCCCCCGTCCGCGCGACGATGCGGACGTCGACCTTGCGGCGGCGGCAGACCTCGCGCGCGAGCGCGGCGGCGCTGCCGTCGTGGGCGGCCTTGCTGCGGATGACGCGCACAGGACAGCCCTTGGGCATGGGGCGGGCAACGCGGCACTCGACGGTGCCGCCGGCGGGGACGTCGGCGGGGACGGTCGCGGTGAGGAAGGCGTCCGGGTTGTCGACGGGGCGCAGCTCGAGCAGGTCTCCGGCGCCCACGGGCTCGTCCACGCGAACGGTGACGGTGCAGCGCGCACTGCGCTTGTCCTGGCGCGGGTCCTTGTGGAGGTTGCCCTTGCCGTCACGCCGCTGGACCTGGCCGCCCGAGCTCGAGAGGACCTCGCCCACGAGCTCGCCGCGGTTGTTGGAGCGCTCGTAGCTCATCATCTCGTCATCGGCGCTTCCGCGCAGGTAGGCGTCGGTGAAGTCGCGGTTAAACGCGCGCTTGAGGCGGCGTGCGACCTCGGTGGGCACCGGCGTCGAGCCAAGCTCGGCCGAGGACGCCTCGGGGTGCGCCAGCACGGAGTCGATCTGCTCGCGGTAGGCGCCGACGACGCTCCACACGTAGTCGGGCGCCTTCATGCGGCCCTCGACTTTGAGAGAGCCCACGCCGGCTGCCATGAGCGCGGACACGTCGGAGGCGGTGCAGGCGTCCTTGGGACACAGCGGACGCGTGCGGCCCGGGGCAGAGACACTGCGACCGCTCTCGTCAACGAGGTCGTAGAGCAGGCGGCACGGCTGGGCGCACAGGCCGCGGTTGGCGCTGCGGCCACCGACCATGCTCGACATCAGGCACACGCCCGAGTAGCAGTAGCAAAGGGCGCCATGGCCAAAGACCTCGAGCTCGACGCCCTCCTTGGCGATGCGCCCGATCTCGGCGAGCGACAGCTCGCGCGACAGCGTCACGCGGTGCGCCCCGCGCTCGCGCGCCCAGCGCACGCCGCGGGCGTCGTGGACGTTCGCCTGGGTCGAGACGTGCAGCTCGAGCTCGGGCCACGTGCGCCGGATGGCCTCGAACAGGCCCCAATCCTGGATGATGAACGCATCGGCGCCACGAAGCGCCGCCGAGCGCACGAGTGCGAGCGCCCGATCCATCTCCTCGTCGCGAACGACGACGTTGATGGTCACGTACACGCGCGTGCCCGCGAGGTGCGCGGCACGGCACGCGCGCTCGAAGGCGTCATAGGTAAAGTTGTTCGCACCGCGACGGGCATTGAAGTCGTTGCCCACGCCGCAGTAAATGGCATCCGCCCCTGCGGCCAGCGCCGCACGGAACGGCTCCTCGCCGCCGGCCGGCGCCAGAAGCTCCATCGTCATCAAGTCCTCCATCTGCCGATGTAACCTGATAACAATAGCGCAGCAAGGTGCGGCGGTGCAGACGTACTGGACCGTTCAGCCAACGCCAATTGTCACAAAACCAATCATGTGTGCGATATAGCCACGCTTTTGCAAGCCAAGAACCACCATTCCACCCAGCAAAGGCTTATTATTAAATTTAGGGATAGCTTTATTGCCACCATTTGGCCAATGATCTGTCCTGCGACGCCACCTCAGCGCACACATGATTGTTTTTGTGACAAAAAGACGATCCGGAACTTCTCAGACGCTATGAAAAGGAGCGCAATCCGGGCACCAGTCGAGAGCGCAATAGCCTCTGCCGCTCGTAGAACGCAGCAGACGGCCTGAAGCGATGGCCAAGGGCCCCGAGAAGCGAGTCCTCAAGAAGAGCAAATAGGTTGTCATCGCACAGGTCCTCGTGCCAAACGTTGAGAATCGTCCAGCCACGGCCGGCAATCTCGTTCTGGCGACGATCATCACGGCCGCTCTGCTCTATTGCATGATACTGTTTTCCCTTGTACTCAAGGCCAACCCTATCTCCGGGAAACGCCAGGTCCATGAGCCGGTTTGTACCAGATATCGCATAGTTCATGCGGGCTCCCTTGAGCCCGATGCCGCCAAGCTTTTGAGGAAGTACGAGAAGCATCGCAAGCGCCGTCTCCATGGGCGAGTGAGACGAGTCAAGCACGTAGGGAAGCATCGAATTGATTCTCGCAACGCCCTTCGAGCCCTTGAGCGATCGAGCAGCCGCACCGATGCGGCTCACCGTCGTGGCCGAGACCTCGTTGTTGACGAAGCCCTGCCAGGAGTTGGGGTCTTGGTCAAGCAGATAGGTCCCGCACAGCTCGAAGGCAAGCTTCGCCACATCCACGAGGTCATAGTCGCCGCGAACGGCAAGCTGGCAGAGCGTAAGCTCGGGACCCGTCACGAGCACGTTGGGCGCAACGCGGATGAGCGATCCCCTGGGCAGAGCGGCACGTCGGCGGTGACGCGCCACGCCGGGACGCCCGTACGTCGAGACACCGTCCGGCACCAGAAGGTGAACGGGCCTCGTGCGCAGGCCAAGCCCCACCACGAGGTCGTCCAGCTCAACGCCGCCGGGCACGCCGCAACCCTCAAGCCGCGACGCGCGCGGACGGTCGAGCAGCTCCGGAAGGAGCGTACCGCTCGAGCGGACGTGCTCAAGCGCCGATATGTCGCACAGGCAGATGTCCATGTGGGAAGGCTAGCGCGCCCGCACCGCTGGCGCCGGGAGACTCGCGGGAAAGTCCCGCACCGTCAAACGCAAACCTTGCAGAAATCCAACAGGATTTGCCAGGTTTGGCGCACAATCGTCCAAAGCCCATGTTGATAACCAGCAAAATGACGGCTAGCGGGCCCAACAAAAAGCGTCCCGCGAGCACGAGGCCCACGGGACGCCAGAGAGATAACGAGTGAAGCAACCCCTACGCGAGACGGGCGAAGTGGCGCTTGCCCACCTGGAGGATGGCGCCCTTCTTCACGAGGGCAGGGTCGACGTTGTAGCTCTTGGCCGGCAGGGCCTCGCCGTCGATGCGCACGCCGCCGCCGTCGATGTCGCGGCGAGCCTGGCTCGCGGAGCTGGAGAGACCAGCGGCAACAAGCACGCGCGGCAGGTAGACGAGCCCGTCGTCGCCAACCTCAACCTCGACGGAGACCTCGTCGATCTGCTCGGGCATCTCGCGCTTGGAGTGCACGCGCGTGAATTCGGCAGCAGCCTCCTCGCCCGCGCCGGCACCGTGGTACAGGTCGCAGATGTTGGCGGCCAGGGCGCGCTTGAGCTCGTAGGGGTCGGCGGAGCCGTCGGCGAGCGCGGCGTCGATCTTGTCGACCTCATCGACCGACAGGGTGCTCGCAAGGCGGTAGTACTTGCCGATCATGGTGTCGGGAATGCTCATGAGCTTGCCATACATGTCGGCGGGCTCGTCGGTGAGGCCCACGTAGTTGCCATAGCTCTTCGACATCTTGCGGACGCCATCCGTGCCCTCGAGCAGCGGCATCGTGAGCGCGATCTGCGGCTCCATGCCCATCTTCTCCATGAGCTCGCGGCCGGCAAGCAGGTTGAACAGCTGGTCGGTGCCGCCCATCTCGACGTCCGCCTTGATCTGGACGGAGTCGTACGCCTGCATGACGGGGTAGAGGAACTCGTGCAGCGCGATGGGCGTCTGCGACTGGTAGCGCTTCGTGAAGTCGTCGCGCTCCAGGATGCGAGCCACCGTGAACTTGCTGCAGAGCTCGAGCATGCCCTTGAGGTCGAGCGAGAGGATCCAGTCTCCGTTGTGCACGACGTTGGTCTTCTCGGGGTCGAGGATCTTCATGGCCTGGCTGACGTAGGTCTCCGCGTTGGCCTCGATCTGCTCCTGCGAGAGCTGCGGGCGCGTGGAGTTCTTGCCGGACGGGTCGCCGATGAGGGCGGTGCCGTTGCCGATGATGAGCGTCACCTGGTGGCCGAGGTCCTGGAACTGGCGCATCTTGCGCAGGGGCACGGCGTGGCCGAGGTGCAGGTCGGGGCTGGTGGGGTCAACGCCAAGCTTGATGTTGAGCGGCACGCCACGCTCGAGCTTCTTGCGAAGCTCGGCCTCGGGCACGATCTGGGCGGCGCCAGAGGCGATGACCTTCATCTGTTCGTCGACTGAGAGCACGGTTCCTCCAATATGCGGCTAGCACCCTCGCTCGCGACCGCGGGCGGTGCTTGGTTTACGAGCCTCCCGACGGTGCGGGAACAAACGGTTAGTGTAGCGCAACGCTGCGGAAAGGCCTGCCGAGGCAAGCGGAATGACCGCGATGGCAAACGGCAGGACGTAGACGGCCTTTGCCTCCCACAGCAGGTAGCACCCAAAGCCCGTGAAGAACACGGCCGCGAGAAGCAGCGCGGTCGCGCGAGACGCGCGTACCTCGAGCGGCGCCGGCCCGTCCTGGCCGTCCCCCCATCGCCGGCACGCAAGCACGAGAAGGCCAAGCGCGGCGGCAAACGTCACGGTCTGATAGCCGTCGAGCAGGTTCGTGAGCCTCGCGCACGCGATGCCCAGCGACGTGGACTCGTCGGCGGGGTTCACGCGCGCGCCGGCGGCGTTGCCGCACATGGACAGGTAGTACAGGGACTGGTAGGTTGGGTCGGCCCACTCGGTCGCGAGCTTCACGGCAAAGAAGCGCGCCGCAGAGAGCGGGTGGCTCGCAAAGCCGAGCACGTCGGCGGCAAGCTCGTGGGTGGCAACCTCGTTCTGCACGTCGGCGTTCTCGCCCGAGGCCTGCCACACGGCGTTGGCGTGGTTGGACCAGCCGCCGGGCGCGTACTCGTAGACGCCCCCGTCAACGCTCACGTAGAACTCGCCCGCGCCCATGCGCAGCCCGAGTTCGATGTGGTTGAGCGTGGTGAGCGGCTCGCCAAACTCGTAGCCGCCCGAGGCCGCCCGCAGCGCCGTGAACGGCAGGCCCGACAGCGCGTGCGCGCACGCCACGACGGCAACGCAGCCCACGAGCCCCCACGCCCGCCCGCGGCACAGCGCCACGACGAGCCACGCGAGAACGGCCCCGATCGCAAACAGCACGAACGTCGCCTTCACGCACAGCGCCAGCGCAAGCGGCACGAGCGAGCCGGCGCACCACCCGGCGGCAGCGCGCCCGTGCCCGCCCATCGCCCTCGCCTGCATCGCGAGAAACGCGAGCGCAAGGCCGCAGCCCATGGCGTTTCCGTACAGAAACGTCGACAGCCAGTACATGGGCAGGCACAGGGCAACGAGCACCCACGCCACGCGGCGGGCACCGGCAGAGCTCGTGAGGCTTCCCACGAGCGACATGAGCGCCCAGACGCCCAGCGACGTCGAAAGCGCGGACAGCACCTGGAACGCCATGAACGCGAGGTCGCCAAAGGCGAGGCGCAAGCCGTAGAGAAGCCAGAAGAACGTCGCCTGGAACGGATAGCACGAGAAGTACAGGCGCGCGTCGTAGAACAGCGTGCGATACGGGCCGCGGAACAGGGAGGTCACGCCGCCCGCCAGGGCCTTGTCCACAAAGTCGGAGACCATCCACGAGTCTCCCCAGTAGGTGTCGCGCGCCTGCAGCGCGAGGATGACGAGGAGCTGAAACAGAAGCGTCCCCACCACGAGCGCCCGCGTCGCGGATGGCCCGTCGAGCATGCGGCCACAGCTCCACGCCAGACGACACAGTGCCAGGACAACGATCGCGCCCACGAGGCCAAGCGCGAGGTCCAGGCGCGTGTCCGCGCCAAGCCACGTGCGGATCGACATGCTCTGCGTAAGGTTTCCGTCGTCGGCGCCGACCATGAGCCACACGGTCGAGAGACACACGACAAGCACGACGACGCCGAGGCAGCACGCGCTCATCGCAAGCCCCACGCGCGCGAGGGCCGCACCTACCCTGCCGGCCCCGCCGAGGCGTCCCTCGCCACCTGCGCGCCCAACGCCCGTCTGACCGGCGGCAACGCGCTCGAGGTCCCCGGCCCTCAAGCTACGACGCATCGGAGGCCGCCGTCCCAAGGCCCGTGCCCACCGCGGCATGGTAGCCCACGATGGACTCCTTGCCATACCACTGGCACAGGCGATAGTTGATGTAGTTGTCCATGTTGTCGCGAATGTCTCCCATGAGCAGCACGTGGGGGACGTCGGTGTAGTAGGGAACGCGCAGGCTGTCCTCGTCCGAGGACTCGATGTAGTCAAGGCGCTCCCACACCTGCTCGCCATAGGCGGCCGCCTGGCCCGAGGCAAGCGAGCGAGCCGCCGAGACGCTCGAGAGGTCCTCGCCCAGGTCCTTGTCCGCGGCCATGGACCCCACGACGCACCCGAGGACCACGACGGCGAGTGCCATCGCCCACGCGAGCGCGACGCCGCTCATGACCTGCGTACGCGCGGCGCCCATGCCCGCGGCGCGACGCCTGGCGGCCAGCCACCCGCACACCCAGAACACGTCAACGACCGCGAGCACAACGAACAGGTCGAAGCGGCAGTTCTGCACGCGGCCCGGCCCAACCGAGCCCTGCGCCCAGAACGTGGGCGTGAAGCTCGTGGCAAACAGGGCGATGGAGGCGGCCACGACGAGCGCAGGCCACCTGAACGTCCAGCCGCGGGCCGCGGCGCGCTCGCACGCGCGCACGGCAATGGGCACGCTCACGGCGGCCAGGATCACCACCAGGCCGCTCGACCACTGTTGGAGATACTGGAACGCCGCGACCGAGGACTGCAGGACCGTCTGCGCCACGCCAAGCCCGTCGTCGGGAAACTGCGTCTGCTGGCGCACCTCGTTGCCCGGCGCGGCAAGCGACAGCGCAAGCCCGAGCACCATGAGGGCAAACGCGGGCAGGACATCAGTGGCGCAGCGCCTGCCCTGGTAGATGAGCACGGCGAGAACGACGACCATGACCTCGGCGGTCACGAGCGCCGTCACGAAGTTGCCCCCGGCGACGAACGCCGCGAGCACGCACGACGCCACCATGGCGCCGACGGGGCGGCTCGTGCGGCGCGGGTCGCACACGCGCAGCACGCAGCCAACGAGCGCGAGGGCCGCGGCGTGATAGGTGGTGTAGTACACGGCGCTGTTGAACCAGAAGATGCCCTCGACGGGGCTTGGCTGCAGCAGCAGCTGAACGGCGACAACGAGGCACGACAGCCCGATCCACGAGCCGCGGTCCGCACCCATGAGCTCGACGAGCACGACATGGGAGAAGAACAGCGTCCCCGCCACGAGCGAGGCCATGACGAGCGGGGCGGCGATGACGTAGCACTGCTCGCCGAACACGCTCGGCTCGATGGCCATGAGAAAGATCGCCGAGTAGGTGCCCTGCCAGTCGAACCAGGCCTTCCCCACCTGCTGAAGGGCCGTGACGATGGCCACGCCGACGTTGCCCGTCTGCTGCAGCGCCAGGTGGGCCCACACGCCATAGTGCCAGTCGTCTGCGTAGGAGTGGTTGTAGGCGCTGATGAGCAGAAGCGGCACGAGGACGGCGACGAGCACGGCCGCCCCCATCGCACCCACCGCCACGCTCGTGCGCCTCTCGGTTATCGTCCTGTCCGACGCCATGCGCCCCTCCCTCGCTTTGCACTCGCACAAGTCTATGACACGCACCGGACATATTTGGCGCGCCCCACGCAACGCCCACGGACGCCCCTCTCGCGTCGGCCTACCGCGAGTGGCAAAATCAGCGGCCCCGGATCCGCCCCCAAGGCATGTGGACGCGGCGTTGACTCCAACGCGCGCGCATCCCACGAGGGTTTTTGACGGATAATGGAACAGTCTATGTATCCGCATTGGAGGGTTTGCATGGGAATTCGCAACCGACGCGCTCGCGCCCACGCCAAGACGCACATCATCGGCTTCTCGCTTGCCGGCGTCATGGGCTTCCTCGCGCTGCTGGCCATCGCCGTTGCCGTGTCGCTCGGCGCCGTCGTGGAGTCGTGGCTGCAGGACCTGCCCGACTACACCTCGGCAGACGCCTACCTCGTGGCCGAGCCGAGCGAGGTCTACGATGCGGACGGCAACACCATCGCAACGTTCTACCTCGAGAACCGCCGCTCCATCTCGCAGGACGAGGTCTCGCCCTACGTGTGGAAGGGAACGGTGGACGTCGAGGACGAGCGCTTCTACAGCCACAACGGCATAGACCCGGCAGGCATCATCCGCGCCGTGTTCTCGCAGCTCGCGGGCCGCTCGGAGGGTGCCTCGACCATCACCCAGCAGCTCGTGCGCAACACGGTGCTCTCCGACGAGCAGTTCGACAAGACCATCAGGCGCAAGGTGCGCGAGGCCTACATCGCCGTCGAGATGGAGAAGATGTACTCCAAGGACCAGATCCTGCTCATGTACCTCAACACCATCTACTACGGCCACGGCGCCTACGGCATCGAGGCGGCGAGCCTCACGTACTTCAACAAGCACGCGAGCGAGCTCACGCTCGCCGAGGCCGCCACGCTCATCGGCCTGCCCAACTCGCCGTCCTACTACGACCCCACGCAGAACCCCGACGCCGCCAAGGAGCGTCGCAACAAGGTGCTTGACAACATGCTGCGCCTCGGCGACATCACGCAGGAGGAGCACGACGCGGCGCAGGCCGAGGACCTCGTGCTCAACCTCGGCGACACGAGCATGGACCAGCAGGGCACCTACCCGTTCTGGACCAACTACGTCAAGGGCCTGCTCGAGGGCGACTTCTCCCAGGACACGATCGTGCAGAGCGGCCTGAAGGTCTACACGACGCTCGACCCCACCACCCAGAACGCCGCGCAGGACGCCGTGACGCGCATGCTTGACGAGACCGGCGACTCCAAGCTCGAGAGCGCCCTGGTGGCCATCGACCCCACCACCGGCTACATCAAGGCCATGGTCGGCGGCAAGGACTTCTACGCAGACTCGGACAGCGCCCAGGTGAACGCCGCAAGCAACGCGTTCAAGCAGACGGGCTCGAGCTTCAAGATGTTCACGCTCGTCACGGCGCTCAAGCAGGGCATGAACCCCAACATCATGCTCAACTGCAACTCCCCCATCCAGGTCACGAACTCCTGGAAGGTCCAGAACTTCGCCAACACGTCCTACGGTACGATCTCGCTTGCGGACGCCACGGCAAAGTCCTCGAACACCGGCTACGTCCAGGTGGGCATGGCCGTGGGCGTGGACAACGTGGTCCAGACCGCCAAGGACATGGGCGTCTCGTCTGACCTGCAGCCCTATGGCTCCACAATCCTTGGCGCCAACCTCACCTCCCCGCTCGAGATGGCCGAGGCCTACGCATGCCTCGCCAACGGAGGCGAGCACCGCGACCCGGTTGCCATCACCAAGATCGAGGACCGCAACGGCAACACCGTCTACGAGCACAAGGACAGCCCCACGCGCGTGCTCGACGAGGGCGTGGCCAAGGCGGCCACCGAGGTGCTCGAGGGCGTCGTCACCAACGGCACGGCCAGCGCCATGAACTCCATGCTCACGATCAACCAGCCCGTCGCCGGCAAGACCGGCACCACGGACAACACCGAGAACCTCTGGTTCTGCGGCTACACCCCGCAGCTGTCCGTCGCCATCTGGACGGGCTACAAGAGCTCGGACTCCAGCACCGGCAAGCACCCAGCCGAGACGTCCAACAGGGCCTTCGCCTACTTCGTGAACACGGTGCTCGCCGACACCCCGCGCGCGGACTGGCCCATGGCCAACGCCGCGAACCCCACCTACAAGGAGAACAGCACCTGGAAGTTCTCCAACACCGCGTCCTCCGCAAATGACGGCACGGCCGCCACGACCGAGGCCACGACCGAGGAGGCCGCGGCCGAGAACACCGAGAGCGAGCAGACCACCACGGGCACCGGCGGCGACGGCGGTACCGCGGGCGGGGACGGCGGCACCACGCCGACGCCGACCCCGACGCCCACGCCCACGCCCGAGCCCACCCCCGACCCAACGCCCACGCCAGGCGGAGACGCAGGCACCACGGAGTAGCGACTGCGGCAGCACAAGGCCCCGCCCCTCGCACGTGAACTGCGCCCCAAAACTTGGACGGCTTAAATAAGAACTACGCCGCAAGGGACTGTCTCCGGAACTCCTCCGGGGTCAGTCCC